>ERZ1643251.2279-NODE-2279-length-19826-cov-6.378585_pt1 | contig 19826 bp, 9 predicted proteins | sample MGYA00579261_ERZ1643251 | MGnify/ENA primary metagenome ERZ1643251 (study PRJEB29033, sample SAMEA4952267) | chicken gut metagenome | biome: Broiler Chicken; feature: Gastrointestinal Tract; material: Caecum | place: Ireland | collected 2018 | study: Broiler... | reverse complement strand
ACTTCGATTTGTTACCTTTTTGAAAACTATTGCAACTTGCTATTGCAATTTGCGAGACTTTTTTCAAGAACGCGGACTTTTCGCTGATTTTCTTCCATCGAATCGCAGTTGAGCTTCAATGCTGTTGCCATGCCGACAATCGACGCGACATTCTCAGTCCCGGCGCGATGTCCATGCTCCTGCGCTCCGCCGTCAGCGTATGGCGGGAGTTCGACGCCCTTTCGCAGATACAGAAAACCGATTCCGCGCGGTCCGTTGAACTTATGCGCGGACGCTGACAGCATATCTATGCCAAGCTCATGGACGTCGATCTTCACGTGACCGACCGCCTGAACCGCGTCCGTGTGGAAAAGCGCGTCGCGCGCGTGCGCGATTTCACAGAGTTCTTTGATCGGCTGAACACTGCCGATCTCATTGTTGGCGAACATTATCGACACAAGTCTCGTGTCGTCTGTGATGTTGTCCTCAAGTGTCTGAGGTGTGATCTGCCCACCACAGGTCGGGCTCAGATACTTCACCAGATAACCGAGCCGTTCAATCGCGGCGCAGGAATTCAGCACCGCGTGATGCTCGAACGCAGATGTAATCATCGGGCGGCGGAGCATATCGGCAAGCGCCGGGCTTTTTATCGCCCAGTTGTCGCTTTCAGTTCCGCCGGATGTGAAGTAAATTTCCTCCGGCAGCGCGCCGATACACTCAGCAATCACCGCTCTCGCTTCGGCGAGGGCTTTTTTCGGCTTTCGGGAGAATGAATACGGCTGCGACGGGTTGCCGAATTCAGAAAGAAGCCATGGTGTCATGGCTTCAAAAGCAGTTTTATCGAGCGCGGTCGTTGCCGCGTTGTCGGCGTAGATGTGGTGTTTCATGTTAGAACCTATACTGAATATCCGGGATTTCATTCTTGCCCGGTTTATCAAACTCGCGCGGATCGACAATACACAATTGCTTCTTGATGACCGCGCGCATTTCTTTTGCTGGTTCAAGACAGTACGTGATATACTCCTGTGGATCTATGTCAGATTTTTGACGCGCGTTTGGATACAAAAGTTTAACAAACGCAGTGCAGAGCCGCTTTATTGCAGTCAAATCGCGCTGATCCGCACCTTTAGGAATGTCAAGACATTCATCCACAATAGTACTTTGAACAAGATCGTCACGGAGAGTATGCATTACCTCGGCAAAGTACTCAGTGTTTATTGCCCAGCCGTTTGCTATCATAGATGAATTCATTGTCGGAATCTCCCATCCGGGTATAAAACCATGGAATCTGTCAAGTGTTGCTGACTCTCCGAAAACACTGCTGATATGTTCAACCATGTTTTTGTTTGTGTCAAATCTTTCAGCGTCAATGTTCCCGAGTACAATGACACCAGCGTCAGCAGGAGTCTGTGCGTCAAATCCCTTGATTTCTCCGAATTCCATATAGTGCTTCAAAGCCTGCTGTATCTGTCCCGGTTCAGAGAAACTGATAGATTGCACTTCATCAAATCCAATGAAATCAAACCTGGTTAGAAGACCTCCGGTATTCTTCTTATTGTCGTATATAAGCGACGCACGAGATACGGTTCCACCGCTTATCAGCCATCCTCGCTTGCTGATCTTTTCAAAGACATAACTTTTTCCTGTCCCTTTCGGAGCAAGCTCGATCAGATTGACTCGCTTCTCAACGAACGGCAGGAGGCGGCGCAGAAAGATCAGCTTCTTCTTTTCGCTTTCATTTCCATTCTCGTCAACGTAACCGGATGGATTATAATCTATCGCGGAAAGAATCACATCAATCCACTCATGGATGTCAAATTCACTTCGGTATTGCTTGAAATCATCCAGATCAATAGAATACGGGCAGAACGGCTTGTATTCCACCATTGAAATGAAGCCTTTCTGTCTTGTTCCGCTGCCCTCAGTCTGCCATGCTAGCGAGATTATTCCCCAGTTCTCGCTTTCGTGGAGAAGAGTATCCTGCCACTTTTCAACAACGTCGTGATTCACAACGCCGGCGGCTCCACCTTTCACACCACCAAAGTCAGGAAGTTCAAATTGGGTCTTGCCTGTCTTGATGTCAACCGTTACACGCACTCTGGCAAGAAATTGAACAGTCTCACCATTCGTCATCCGGAACTTGAACTGCTCGTAATCCTCTCTGGAAGGGATATATCGGTTAATGTAGCGTCTGACAGACTCATAGTCTATATTGCCATCTTCGTCAGAGAACTTCATTACGAGCCAGTCACGCATATATGAAGGTATGCTGAGCTTCGAAAAGTATTCACTTCTCTTGGGGTCTTTAAGAACAACCATATCCGCAAATACTTCGCGTATTTTATCCTCGAGCATTATTTCATCTCCTTATAGAAACAGTGTGCAGCCCTGCTCCTTGAATTCACTGATCTTGATCTTCAGATCATCTTCGCTGCACCCAAGATATTCCGCAAAACAATGCAGGCAGTAGAATTCTTCTGTGTCAACGTCTGTCAGCTTTTTCGTGAGCGCGATCTCATCTTTAGTAAGTGCTTTACCGCAATCGCAGCAGGTTTTCTTTTTTGCCATCAGAGATCTCCTTCGCCACCACCTAATGCGGATTTAATCACAAGCTGTTTATCTATCGAAAGAAGTTTCCCGTCAGCTACAATAGCCGGATTGTATGTATCAGCTTTAATTCCATCAATCGTGACAGTCCAGTTAAGCCCATCTGTTGAAGAACACACTGCATCATATTTACCGATCTTTACCTGTAGCGAACTTACCGCTCGACTCAACTCAAGTTCGGCTTTTGCGGTACCGCGTTTCAGTTTGATCTGATTCTTATCGTTTTTCCATTTAACCGTCAATGGAAGCGCACCAATCTTTTCAAATACAACCACCGGGACAACCATTTCTTCTGGCGACGCGCCACCATGTACTTCACCGTAAATCGCGTTGTCATCATCTCCGCCAGCGGCAAAACCGCCTATAGAAAAATGATCATACGAAGAGATAACCCAGTACCTGTTCCCAGCTGCATCGGAAACATCTTTGACAGAATCATAAGCCACAGCCGCATCGCTTTTTAATAAGCAATACCTTCCATGACTCATTACTACCGCGTCCTTCGGAGGTGTAAGCCCTTGCCGCAGATGGAAGAACCTTGCCGCAAGTCTGCTTGTTCCGTGATCTCCCGTGATAACGACATAACGATAACGTTCAAGAAGTTTATCGACCATTTCCCTGACTTTGTCAAAAAATGAGATCTGCTCTTCAATGCAGGAATAGTAGTCTGGTTCATCAATAACGCCCTTATGAGCGAGCTTGTCAAGCTTATCAAGCTTTTTGGACGGCACATTCATCTGCTTCCACTGCTCGTTGAACGCGGTCTCCGAAGGTAAAGCCGCCTGAGCGAGTGAAGCACCAGCTATACGCCCGTTTTTATCCTCTTCAAGTACTTTGCAGAGGATCGAAAGGTATTCAAACCCCATGGCATCAATCCACAGGATGACAGTGTCCGATTTGATATTCTGCTTTAACAACGCATAGCGATATGGAAGTGTATCGGTAGACACACTGCTAAGCAGATCGTCGTCAGATACCGGAAGTGTGTTAGTAAGCTTGTACTTTTTGTAGTCAGACATATACTTGTCCCAACTGCTATCTAAGTCAGACGGCAGCCCGGTCAAATACCATGATAACGCGGGATATATCGCTTTCAGCTTAAGCGAATCGCGAACTTCCTCCGCGTTCTGTCTCATCCACTGCCCAACCATTCTGATAAGATATATCCGTTCCTCTCTTGTATTTGATGACAAGAACAGAAGCCTATCCGAATAAAGCGGTATTCCGTCGAGCTTTTTGAAAAACATGTCGTCTTTCTTCAATTTGAGCCGGTTGCTGAGTTCACAATACTCTTTGATCCATTCCTGGTGTGAATTTAGCAGATCGAATATGTCAAGCATAATATGCTTTTCGACATCACAGAGCTCGGATACTTCAAAGCAATGGCAGAGATACGAGTTGTCCGGATTGAGACGATACCAGAGTCTTACAAGTTCACGCTTACCGTCTGGCATATTATCCCAGCCCGAAATCATCAGATTCGCGTCAAACTGAGACATATTGAATCTGTTAAGTATCGCCTGATTAACAGACGTATTTTTCAATGCTTCATCAAAAAGCTCGTTCAACGCCGCGTCTGAAAGTTCATCGCGTTTTAATGACTGACCACCATTGAGGTTAGCAGACACAAAGCTGAAAGCATCCTTCGTCACATTGATTGTAATATTTCCGACCGAATTTTCGACACTTCTTGCCTGTTTGGTGAGTAGACAATAGTCATTGGGAAGCTTAGAATTCTCAACCATTCCGCTGTACCAATCTCTTAGTCCAATGATCATCGAATATTTTTCATTGAGCTGGTTTATATATGCCTCAAAATCGGATGAAAGAATTTTGATATAAAGTTTCTCAGGTATTGAGGGTTCGTCATCAGATATGGACCACACGTAGTCATCCTGACGTTCATCCAGCGCAAATTCGAGTGCTTTGTCAAACCAAAGAGTATCACAATTCCAAAGCGGGATCAGAATTCTGCCTTTAGTACTGGCATCAATCGCTTTGCGCCAGAGCTTGGCAAACCTTCCCGAACGCCGTTCGCTTGCGCTGAACAATCTGAGATATTCACTTACTCCAGGAAGTAGCATCCACTTATCAGAGTCAACTTTGGAAAGAAGTGTGTCATACCCCGGCATTACATCGGCTCCGGAAAATAACTCATCAGCCGATATGGTTTTATCGCATATCTGCTTCAAGGCATTGACGCAGGAAATATACGATTCACGGCTATGGAGCAGTATCACACGGCAAGGGAATCTGCACCCGACTTCGTTCTTCTTTTCTTCTTTGAGGCTGTGGATTACTTCGTCTAATGTTGCTGATTTCAATTTTACGCCTCCTGATCAATTGAACTCGTCACAGAATTCAGGGTGAGCGTTGAGGAATGAAGTTACCTTATCGCGTAAAACAGCATCGTTCATGATCTTTACGCTGTTTTGCGTATTTTGAAGCTTTTCCTTCTTGGCTTTTTCGGTCTTATATCTTTTCAGAGTCTTCTGGACATTGACTATGTCAGAAGCGGTCCATGCGCTGACATCGTTTCCAAGCTTCAGTTTCAGGTCAGTCAGAATCTCATTCTTCTTCTCAAGATAGATGTCATGATATTCATCGCCAATCGCTTTCATGAACATCTCTTCAGCTTTTTTATCGTCAGTCAGTATTGAGTGATCCATACTGTCAAGAACATTGATCGCGTTGACGACATCCTGGTCAAGCGTTCTCTCATTGTTCTGGACAGAGATCAATGTTGAGATAGCCTTAGCCGAGTCTTTGGGAATAACCCATAGCAGCGGAATGCCATGCGCATTGCTCCACGCTTTGACAGTCTCTGTTCCACTGAGAGTTCTCCAACGTTCAATAAGTATCATGCGGTTTCGTGCCTGACCGATCCGGCTTACCTGAACGTTAAGCTCCTTCTCAAACTGTGCGAGTGTTGCATCACATGAAACATCCTTGAGACCATTATAGATCGTATTGAGTTCTTCTTCAGTGCAGTCAATCTGCTTGTTCTCAAGTATCTTGCTTAATATCGGCTTGGTATCCTTGACGCATTCCCAAGCGGCTGTACCGTGTTCACGCAGTTCAGAAATGTCAGCTTTACGCTCCTCGCAGGTCATATGAGAGACTTTCCGCTGAGAAGCGGCGCGAAGGATGGTGAGAGCCTTATACCACGGCATATTAAGCGGCTCAATCGCAAGGATGGCGACTCTCATGCATGAGAACGCGTTTCTCAGATCCTGAACAGCGTATTCTTGACTGCGGTAGGAATTGCGCATTGAGGCGTTGAGCGCGTCAAGATAATTATATTCCGACACGACATCAGAGAGCTTTGCCTTGACCTGTTCCTCCGTCCAGGTATAAATCTCTCCCTGCATTACACCGCAGATCTTGTCATTCAGTTCCTCAGCGTGAACAGACAACCGTTCGGTTATATCCTTGAGCTCCGGGGAAGCCTCGAATAAAAACGCCCTGAACGCATTCGCTATGATCGACTTATCCTGGAAAGACTTGGTGATACGCTCACGGAGCTTTCCCCTGCCGGAGAAGAGCTGAAGAACGTTTGTCATAGCCTCGTCGGTTTTGCCTTGAGAATCAATGAACGTCTGGATGCTATCTACGATTTTTATTACCGTCTCCTTGTAGTCAGTACTGCCATAATCTTCATCAGAGAGATATTTAAGCGACCAGAACGGCGCGCCTGCGTTGGTTATTCTTTCACGCACAGAATGCGTACCGACAGTCTCGTTTGCGGTCTGATCATCGGTAAGGCTGAATATTTTCTTGATATATTCACGGAACTGCTGCCATACTATCGAGCCGGCGGATAGATAGTCGGTGCTTATATCCCCTTTGCACAGCCGCAGTATCATTGCTTTCAGGTTATTCTCATTGAGTATAAAAGTTCCCTGGGAACTATCTATCCAGCTGTACTGGCTGTTCTTATAGCAGCTGAACACGAATCCCAACAGAACTCCGCACGCGATCGTATTGTAATATCCAAACGGCGGCTTCTGAAGCTCAGTCCATATATCTTCAAGAACGACCTTGCCGGATTCCATTTTCTCGCGAATAAATTTCGCGAGTGCCGATATCGATTCCGCTGCTTTCCCGCCCTTTTCAGCAGTGAGCCGCTCAATATCAGAGATATTGAAAACGTCGGTAAGCCCAATCTGTTTGATTGGCGACAATACATTGAAAAGCTGAGAACTCTTAGTGTCGCGCTGTATTCCGGCAAGCGGCGCGCTGTCGTTGCAGCTCTTGTATGCGGTACCAGTAATCACTATACTTTCGGGCGAATACGGGAACAGCATTTCGAGTACCTTCGTCTGGATTGTCTTGCGAAGCTGAGCAACACCGAACAGGTTTGGCATCACATTTTCCCCACACCACGCGATCATTTTTCCGCCGGAAGCCGCGGCAGATACCCATCTGGTAATCTCAGTATTTGCCTGAATATCATAATTCGATGCATCAGCAGTATTAGCGCTTTCACGCGCCATTTCAGCTTTTGTAAGTGCAGTGAGCCAGTTCTTGCGCGACTCATCGGTGAAAGGGGTACGAACTAACGCGATAACCAAGCGATTTTCACCCGACTCGCGTGCGCGTATCTCAAGGTCGCGCTGAATCGAAAGCTCCTGTGTATCGCTGTCAACCGTGACATAGACAAGTCCGAGCTTGTACGGGCACTTGTCGAGTTCAGATGTTACCTCTTTAATACGATTATCAAGCGACAGCTTTTCAGCGCAGCAAACTACGATCTTCATTCTGCGATATGTAGCGTCATTTACGTCCCATGCCATTGACTCGAATGCCGTCGCAAGTTTTCCATCCTTCGAGAACATCTGATAGCGCGTGAACTTCTTGTCATTCTGATCGTAATGTATTTTGAAGTCATCTTTTCCAGCCATGCGGAATGGCATCTGAAGACGCTTCGTACCATTTGAAAGCGTATCACAGAGCAGAATCCTGCTCTCTTCGAAAGTATCAAGATAATCTTTGATCTGTTGCTTTGTCAGCACGCCAGAAAGACAGTTTTCAAGGCATTCTACAGTTGCAGAGACTCCATTGTTAGCTTTTGAGTTTGAATAGATCCCCTTAGTTGTCGACATGACAGCCATGAGAAGCATTGCGATCTTGAATACACGATGGGCATTCTCATCATTTTCGACGAGATGCTTATTCTCCTCATAGTGGCGGATATATTCCGGAACTTTCGTCTCCTTGTCATGGAAATCGCTCTCGCGCGTGAAAAAATAATCCCAGAGCCACTCCGGAGTCAGCCAGCATGCCTGATCCTCAGGACCATACTTCGAGATATAACCGAGGAATCCCTGCTCCTCATTCGAGCCGTCCTTCATGAAGCGGAACATTGTACGCTGCGATGCCGCAAAGTTCTGCGCGACACTCGAAAGGAGCTTTATGGTCATCGGATGCATCGGGCAGAGTTCATTTATCTTCTCGCTGATCTTATCGTCAAGTCCGGATATATCAGGTAAAAACGGCTTTATATTGCGAATCGGAACTCTCCGCGCGTCCTGCCAGTAATTCTCCATACCGTTGCGTGTCCGTATTGATCCGGCAATCAGATCATATGCCGCGTCGGCGGAGACATGGAACTCAACCTCGTGGAAACGATGGGTTATCTGTTGATATGTAGCGATGCCCATCACATCGACCCAACTTGAATCCCTATGAACGATGAAGCACATAAACAGCGGTTCTTCCTTGCAGAACTCCGAGATCTGCTGCATGACGACCTGATCATCGCCGTGGCGGAGATAATCGGTAAATTCATCCCAGATGAAGAATATTCCGCTCTCCTTGAGATTGTTTGCGGCGATGATGTCGGCGATCCATTTTTTGAAAGTCTCAACGCTGTCAATAAGACCCCAGTGATTTGTTCTGATGACTTCAGCGGCGGCACAGATCGCGTCCAGATTGCCGCTATTGACCGCTTCAAAAAGCGCGTCGACGTCGTCAAAAGATTCTCCAAGGATCGTTGTCTCAAGGACGTTTGCCCAGTTGATATTCTTGTTGCGGAGCTGCTTTTTCACGCCGTCCTGAAGTGAAAAAGTACCGTAGTTAGCCTTATCACCGAATTTTTCCTTCAGCGCGCAGCGGATAGCGAATTCCGCTTCGATGAGGAGCTGATCGCCGCTTCGGATTCCGGTGCATCCGGTTTTCCAGATGACAAGATGGTCGCCGTGACTGCGGCAGTTCATAAAGCGATTGCGGAACTTGCTGAGCTTCTGGTTGTTACCGAGGTATTCGCTGACAACGTCCGGCTTTTCCTCGAGTAAGTGCTTTACGAGAATCGCGGCATAGCTTTTGCCTGTGCCGTACGTGCCATGAATCCAGAATGAGCGGCGGGAATCCGGAGACTCGTAGTTGAGTGACTGGCAGAGTAAATCGACGAGCTTTTCCATATCCTCGCCAACAATATACTCGCGCCAGAGGTTCTGGTTGCGTCCGTCGGCGGCGATGTCGACGACCGATTCGAATGTGGGACTTATTTGCAGATATGTATCATATTTCTTGACTGGCATTGATAATTTCCCCTTATGTTATATTGTCATTCCTCGGCAAGGTCGAGAATATTGACCGATGAGTACTTGCTGTCAAGTATAATGTTATCGAGATCGTTGATGAAAGAAACGCGGATATGCTCAGGGTAAGTCAGAGCCAGCCCCTGAATGCAGTCGCGGAGCTTCTTGTTGTCAAGCCCATAGATGTCAGCCGGGCTGACACCGGGCGCGTCAGGAGTTTCGTGAACCTTGATAAGTTCGGTCAGAGTGAACGAATGACGTCCGGTATGCTCGGCGTAGAGGTAGAGGCTGTAGAGCAGTGCGACACCGTCCGGCATCGACCAGCCATCGCGGAGGTAAAGGTTCTGTACAATCGGCAATCCTTGTCCGAGGTATGCGCCAATCGGCGATTCCTTGAATGTATTAACAAGTGCCGATGCTGCATTTTTACGCGTTGTTTCACTGTATGCATCATCCAACATATCAGCAATATCCAATACGCTATACTGACTTCCGATCTCGGCATTCAGACAAAAACATCTGCATACAACCGAATTATATGCCATGTTAGCCCATAATATTGCCCAAGTAAATGGACTATACGCGCCAATCTGAATCAGCCTCTCACCAAGAGTCGTAACAAATATCTTCTTCAAATCAGTTGAAGATGTTACGCCGCTTTCAAACAGCCAATGCTTCAAAGCATGATACTGACCCGTACCAAGCGTCTTCTGGTTAAAGCAATCTATGCCTTCCTGCATAAAATGTTCCAGAAAATTTTGTCTGAAACCAAAATTTTTATACTGGTCAGGATTTCCCATATTATTCACCTTCACTTGTAATGATTTTGCAACTACGCAGCTCTTATCTGTATATGTTATGCAGTTGAAACAATGCACACATTTAGAACTTCTGATTTGAATTTTCCCCTCAATGATCTGAAACGCTCCAGTCGGACATTGTGGAACGCAAGCTTTGCAGCCAATGCAATAGGCAGCCTTGTTTGCAATACCTTTCAATGCTGAAATTTCGAAACGATCCAATAAATCGAATGGACGTACTGAAATAAATTGCTTATTATCTTTTGTAGAGTATTTAAGTCGATACTCGCCTGTTCCCGACTTAACTACTTTATTACCATTTTCATCATCAACAATTGAGCCAAAAATTTGAATCAAGTCAAGAACATTCTGAGTGCCATTTTTAATCTCAGTAATAAGTCTGTTGTTGTTGATTGAAACAGACACTCTGTTTTCACCATTTGGGAGAATATTTCCTCCGGCTCTGACCTTCCAACCGCCGCCCTCAACATAGCTTTTGTCTAACTTTCCCTTTGCTTTCAAAGTGATCGTCTCAACTATTGACATAAACGGTTTGATCTCATTCGGATAGTGTGCCGCTATGAGAGCATCTTGCCAACGCGCAGACATCGGACACATCATACAACCAACTCGATATATTCCTTTTCTGTACGCATCATTAACAAGTATATCGTTATATAGCAGATAAATAAAAACTTCTGCTGATGACCAATGCAAAATTGCATGGCAATTCACTTGCTGTGTGTTCTTTACACCTTCAGCCACTTCCGTATATTTAGACCTTCGGAGACTTTCTTCAGCTCGTACACCGTCGTAAACAATAGCTTTTACGTTATCTCCCGCAATTTGCTTCAGAAGAAGGATTGTTGGAACGGACTTATGAACAGAACAGCACCATCTCAAGCGACTTGCAGGCGGACCGATCATTTCCCATGTTTCAATTGGGGATAATTGACTTTTGGCTTTTAGAAATCTTAGTTCTTCCCATTTCTTACTGGCTCTGCTCAACGCTTTGTAAGTATCCGAAAGTTCCATACCTGTATCGCTGAAAACGACATAAAATTCGCTTGGTGCAAGTGCTTTGGCGCAAAGGTCAAGTAGAGCTATGGAGTCCTTTCCACCAGAAAACGCGCAAACAAAAGCGTAATTCTCGGGCGAATGAATATCATGCTGTTCACGGATAAAAGCTATCGACCTTTGTTCAAGACTATTCATGATGTTTTTGTTCACTTCATAAAGTCTTTTGACATCAATAGGTTGTAACTGATACCTTTTATCTGAATTCAAAACAATTTCAGGTCGACTATAAAATCCGCCTCCCCGTGCTTCAGCAATACAAAATCCGTTCAATACATAACGTCTGACACCTTCCGCCCATAAAAGCGGTTTATCAGTATCAGGATAGTCCCAATACTGACTCATGTTAAAGAAATCCAGTTCTTCCTTAAAGACCGGTCGTATTTCTTTTTGTAATTTTGCGTCAGCGGTAAGACGGAATATCCCATACTCATCCGTCCATTCGTATCCGTACACAGGCAGACCTCCAATATCAGCGCAGAATTTCGCTGACGTTTTCTCTTCTCAGCCAAGGTCTGTGTCGGTGCAGCATTGCGTGACAGTTTGGGCAGACCGTAATAAAATCCGCGGATTTATACTTTTTGTTTACATCAAGCTCGGTGACGGGCACAAGCAGATGAAGCTCGTTAAAGTTATGTGACAGAGATTTATATATCTCGGCCAAGTTGAGTTTGCAAACATCACAAACCATCTCGCGTTCAAGCGTCCTGCTATCGCGACGCTCAATGTATTTGTGAAGGTGTTCCATCAGTGCGCCTTCAGGAAAATCAAGGTTTTCGTATTCACTGCCAAATACAGAATTCTCAAAAAATAATCTGTTTCGCTTTATAGCATCGGAAATAAGCCCAAGCTCTTTTTTATTATTGCAGAATTCATCAGCAATCAAATAAAATATTTCGCCCACATTAGGATCTTTTTTTCCATGAGGAAATGTTCTGTTGAATGAATTAAGTTGGTTACATACACCACTACAATTTCTGAAGATTTTCCCTCGCCTAATTAGTGGTATCACCGGCAGCTCATTGAGCAGCCTGCTGAGCTCAATTATCTCCTCGTCATCCGGTCGCAGACGCCTTCCGCCCGCTGAATACAATGTATCAAGCGCAAGAATCGCTTCGTCGCGCGTAAAAGCCACATTACCCATTTTCTATCCTCACAGTCACGTGCTGTCCGTCGCCGCTCCAGATAAAACGCAAGTCATCGCTCAGAGCTTTCGGCATATTCCAGATCAATTGATTTCCGGCTATCATGCGGCTCTTGACAAGCTCCTGACGGAGTTCTTCCGCCTCAAACGACGTCCTTTCAGGCATTTTTGTGCAAAGATAGACCGCGACAGCGTCGCGGAAATCCTGTATCGGGCTGTCGTTCTTCACCATCATAGCGTGAAGCGTGTTCGTACTCTGCGAATCCATCGCCTGTATCGTCCTTGCGCCGACCTTATCGGAATAGTACCGAAGAATCTGCTGGAGCAGCATCGGCGTCCAATCAAGTTCACACGGAAGCGGCGGCAAAAGATCAAACCACCGTTCATCAATCTGCCGCAGAATTATGTAATGATCATCAATGTCTTCAAATAACCGCTCAATCGATTTTTTAACGCGATCGAAGAAATCATCATCCATGTGAATCAGCTCAGCAAGAAGATACTCATTCTCCTGATATATAAGAAATATCGGTTCTTTATCAATCTTCATCGTCCCGCGGAGATTTGTCGTGTTAAGCCCGAGCTTTTTCATGTGAGTCTCAACTTCTTCGAAAGTAACAATAGTTCCTTTTTCCTTCGCGTACTTGCATACTATGTCGATATTCGAGTCAATTGAGGCTTCGGGAAGGCTCAGGTACGTGTTCGATTTGAAAGCATAATGCTTCCCATGGTACTTGATCTTTTCGAAAAGATACCTTGCAAGATCAAATACCGACTGCTGGTCATCAATACCATTATCATTAAGGAACATGGTCATCTGCGACTTTGAAAACTCGTATAGCTGAGCAGATGATACGACACCATTGTTCTTTTTCAGCAGCTTGTCAATGATGTCTTCCAGCTCGTTTGCGCCGTCATCGAAATCGACTAACGCTTCTCGGTGTATAATCCGCTGTTTCAGCTCGATTATTGCTTGCGAATGTTCGACAGCCGCTCTTGTAGCTACTCTGGTGGCGTGAAGCGCAATTTGCAGATCGTCACATGTTATACCATCAAGGTCAGCCTTCAGAACAATCTCCTCTGCTTTTTTCTGAATGTCAGGCTCAATAGAATATTCAGTATCATGCTTCGGCGTAACCGGAATATTTGGTACAAGCACAGGTACAACGACCGGGGGTTCTTGCGGTTCAATAACCGGCGTGTTATCAACTCTGTTATCCTCAACAGTAAACGAAGCGTTTGGTATCGCGCATTTTCTTAAAATCCAGTCGATGCTTTCTTTTACGTCGTCAGCAGAAAGATCATGATCAATATACGCGGTCGGATTTATAAGCCTTAATCTGCCTTGAGCATCGAATCTATGCAAAATTACATGACCAATGTCAGGGTTCACCACACCGATAAGTGATCTGAATTTCAACGGGAATCTGTACGCTATATCCTTCAAAAATTTCAAAAATGCGTTAGCCGGTGTTGAACCGGAATAGGTAACATTCGCATAGTGAATCGAAAAGCCATGCTGCGGCGTATCATTATCATTCAAATCCTGAAGTTTATTGCTGATTTCCTTTGAGACAATAAGCCTGCTTTGAACGGTATAGAGACAACGCTGGTTCATAAACTCCCATAGGTTGATTTCTTTCAGTGATTCGATCGAATCTATTCCTTCCCGCTTCAACGCGTTTTTCAGCGTGCTGTATTGCTCGCCGCTCAGTAACGATTCAAATGTCTTATCATTGCCTTCAAGGGTACTTGTTTTCTCTGGTTTCGGTTCTATAACCGGAGGCGGTACTGGCGCGGGTTCAGCCACAGGCGGCTGTGGGTCATGAGTTATTTGCTCTACAGCAGCATTTTGTTTGTAAAAAAGCTCGAACATAGTAAAAGCAACATGCTTTTTTCGGCTATACTTGGCGAAAGTGCGTTGAAACTTCAGATCATAACTCAAAATGCGGATAAGACGCTGAGCCTGTTCATAATCCTGTATTTCGTCAAACAAAGATCTTGATATTATGCGCTTAGAGATACAGAATTTTTCCATTTCCTTGTACAAATAGTAAAAATCCGTCAATTGAGAAGGGCTTACTTTCCCAGAAAACCACTGCATAAATTTTTGTTCCGCTTCAGGACTACACTTGCCAGTCATCTTAAATTCCCCTCTGAAACAACAGAAAAAAACAAAATGTCGCATTCGCAAAAAAAGGTACATATTTCCCTACTAAATATTATAGCACACTTTTTTGCCTTTTGCAATAGTTTTTGTCAAATTGCAATAGTTTTTGTCAAAAAAGCTCATAAAAATCGAAAATGTTACAGCTACTTCTGTAGTGGTTTAAGTTCTATAATTCTCTCTCCTTGGCTGCTCTTCTCACCTGCAAATCCACCGCGGAATCTTCGCTCCTTATCTCATACTTCTTCTCTGGCACAGCGTAAACATTGACGCTCTGATGTCCAGTCGTAAACGTGTTCTCTTCAAGATAGCTCTCAGATCCAAACATCACCTTCTCGACCTCATGTGAGCCAAACTCGGTAAATGAACCGCTCGACTTGAACAGTGCCTCCGCTTTGCGTATCACCTTCAGATTCGAAATGTTGTCAGTTCTGCCATCAGGCATAATCATAAAGAGATAGTCTCTCGCGCGGCTTAGTGAGACGTTTATGATATTCTTTTTGTTCAAGAACATTTCATCTGAATCCGTGATCACTGGTGGCGGGTTGAAGACCGCAATGATAATGTCGCACTCGTCCCCTTGAAAGCTATGTATCGTGCCAACACTCAGCTCTATATTTTTCGGAACAACCATACTTGACGTCAGCTTGTCTATGAGATCAGCCTGTGCTCTGTAAGGAGCGATCACTCCGACCGAAAATTGCTCTTTGCGATTACATTCCGAAATCAGCTTTGCAAGAAACACAGTAAACTCCGACGCAAAAAGCGCGGAATAGACCTGATACGCTGATGATCCGTTCAAGCGTTTCGTTCGGTAAATACTCTCATATCTGCTTACAGGGAACTTGATTATATTCAGTGACTTTATGTTGAGTCTGCCCTTTATTCCAAGCTTCTTCTGCGAAGCAGACGTTCGGTTATGCTTGATAATCCCGTCGTATGTGAGCTTACTGAATACATTTCCAATTGCCGGTATGCTTCTGTATTGTGTCTTGAGCGTTGTAACCTTATATCTATGCGGAATAGTACTTGGCGCGGCAAACGAATTCAGCTTCACCATCGTATAGATATTCTCGTTTTTCCACATATCGACCGACGTAATCGGCTCAATCTGGAAAGGATCTCCGGCTACAATAAACTTTTTGGGGGATTTCTTATATAACGGATACACAATATTAGCGATTGGAATCATAGACGCCTCGTCAATGATTATGTAATCCCATTTAATCTCGTCGAGATACAGTCTCTCCCCATCCGGCATAAAATAGTCATACGGAAAGCGTGCTATTGTTGTCACTGTAACACTTTGAGGCATAATTCTCAGGTCGAAAGTTTTTTCTTTGAAAACAATGCTCTTTTCGATATCCTCGTCGTTTGTGCTTCCAAATCTTATAAGCCAGTTCTCATATGAATGATCCGTGCCGAAGATTTCACATACACGGGTCACAAGCACATCCGCGGACTTGTTCGTCGGAGTCAGAATCAGGACCTTCATGGGCTTCTGCTTAGCAATAAGCGGCAGAACAACCTTCTGAATAAGATGAGTAGTTTTTCCAGTGCCGGGAGGTCCGAAGATGAACTCAATATTTTTGCAGAGATTTTGCTGCATATTGAATTTATCATCATACGCAAGCTCGGCAAAGCCATCACGCAGCTTTTCGAGTAAAAACGATGGATCTTTTGCTTTAATTCTCGCTTCGGTGACTTTTGAAAGATCGATTCCGTCAATCTCGGCATTTGCTCTAAGCTTCACGCGCAGAGAATATGAGCGTATGTTGACAACTTCAATTGCAACTGTATGCGTCTCTTTTCCGATATGGAGTTCTAACGGTATGTCTGAGAGATCCTCCATAAATTGTGGAATATAGCGGTTTGGATGTTTAAGTATAAGTGTCCGCTCAGTTCCCGGCTCACGTTCGACAAGTGAGAAACTGATTGAGATTTCTTTTGTGCCAAATGAACTTTCATTCCGGCTCATAATCTCAAGCTCAAGAAGTGCTTTGAACCAACCATAGGTGTACTTTTCGGATTGTTCGGCAACTTTCTGAAATTCTTCAAGCCGTGCGATCTGCTCAATTTCAGCTTCGTTATTCTCTCTCACACGTTCGATAACCTTTTCGAGATTAACAGCCGGACGGGAATACTCATCGCTATCGCGCTGATCAAGCTGGTTATCAGGGGATGAATCATCATTGACCATCTTAAAAGTTCGCTGGCTCGACACCTCTTTGCCGCCTGATGAAATCCTACCCGGTTTCTTCGCCTTATTCTTAGCTTCACGCCAACGCATGAACTCAGCAATGTCCTCGTCAGATGAGATACCAGCTTTTCTGAGTTTTCGTCCGAAATTTATCTCATCAAGCTGTTCCGGTGACAGATTTGAGTCGTTGATTGTTTTTTCTTTGATCTCGTCGGCTATTCCGAGATACTTTATAAACTTTTTTGCGGCTTCCGATGCGGTATCATACCTTTCAGACAGCGCGTTTATTGATACCGAAGCCGCGTTTCTGAAATCTCCATCCCGGTTAAGAATCCACGATATGCCTTTAAGCTTTTTAGAAATCGAACTCTCATAAAACTCTCTCTGCTGACCGTAATAGAAATATGCGTAATTCCCACAGTAAATATTTTCTGGAGTCTTCCGCTCATCGCAGCGTACCGCAATAAGCGCGACAAGTTGTTCCCACAGAGCAATCGAACCGTCAATGTCAGACTTTTCAACAATAGCTTCAAGAAGTTCATCGCACCCGTCGATCTGATTTTCAGTCCATACCTCACCTCTTCCAGGATATTTATGTGGAAGTCCGGATTTGATTGCTTCATTTGCTGCTATAGCACGTTCGGTTATAGCAGGTTCGTAGTGGACGCCAACTGCCTTAAAAAATGTCAACATTATCTCCGCGTCTTCTGCCGGAACTATCTCGCGGTAATAATTAACGTCAAGGAAAGCAGTCTCAGGCTTTGGCGTGAAATATCTTTTCAGCCCATCAGTTGGGTAGTATATTCTGTCTGGCGTAAGCTGACGCGACTGGCAACCGTTTTCCGTACGGTAATTCACTATTGGATATTTACTGAGTTGAACAGCATATTTCTCAGATTCAAGAAGCGGACAAGACTTGTAGTACTTTAGCAGCTTTTGGAAATACACTTTCATGTCAGCGCCGACTTTGCCGTCGCACTTGGGCAGAATCTTGTTGAAAATCTCGTCTTTCAGATCCGGAGCTTTCACGCCGATCTTTCTAATAAACGCTTCTGCATCTTTATTTCTGAGCAGAGACTTCTTGACAACAATGTAATCACGGTCATTGCCAGTCGGAAGGAAAAGATTCGGCTCGTTTCCGATATATGCCGGAACAGCTCTTCCTTTCTGATCAAGAAAAAACGGCAGCTTTTTCGCAGCTTCGGTGCGCTTATTCGTCTCAGAAAGCCATTTGTAGAATTTACCGAGCCATGTCACACTCTGATGCTCAATGAATTCTGCTGTTATGCCAGTAATTGCGTTTGTTGTAGCTGCCACAGCACGGCTTGAGGATTTTTTTCCAAACATTATCGTATCCTCGTCAAGGCAGTTAACCGTAAACGAGTCGATATATTCGGCAAGAATCTTGTTTTTACGCATTACATCCTGACGTCCGATAGACTTGAACACCCATTTTGCGTCAGGATCGTTTACAATCATTGCAAGCTGTTCGTTACTAAAAAGCTTTGAAATTTGCGGCACAAACGCCCAGTAAGCGTGTTCTGACTTAACATATCCATTATCTGATGGTAAAAGAGCTTTCTTTTTAAGCCTATCCTTTATCTGGGTATAGAATGGCAGGAACGATAACTTCTGTCGATCGTCAAGCGAACTGAATTCGTTCTCATCTACTGGAATTATATCGATAAGGTCGTCAGTTATAAGACGATGCCCCTCTTTTGAGCCTATATCTCGCAAATACAAAAGGCTGTCGGCTGCGAGGTTTGCCAGAAGAGCAACCATTTTCTTGTTGTGCTGAATGCCAGCACGTATTCCTTCGCGGCTATCTGTCAACAAAAATGGTGCGTGTATGATGAATTTCAGTTCTGTGCGCTCTTTTGTCGGGAAGAAACAGAACGCAGGTTCCTTGACAGGCTTTGGCAGCCCGTTGCTTCCCAGAGGAAATCCAACTGAGTACTTTCGGTCATTATCTGTAGTGCGCGTAAACAACCAAAGTTTATCTTCGGATTGGCTGCTCGTGTCCCTTTTCATTACAATCAGTTCAGCAGTAGTACTCGAAAATTTCAGCTCATCTACGATCTCTTTTTCATAACATCCAGATGTGTCTCCTATGCGGTAAGTGATGTTCCTCAAATTTGTTAGAAAAAGCACTGGGTATTTGAGCGACCGGAGTTTTTCCGATATATCGTCAAACGCTTCATCTGCTTTTCTTTCAGCGTGGTCAAACGGAAAAACGAAAAGCGTTTCGTTAGGCTTTCTTCTGGGGAAATCGTCAGTAAGTCTGATAGGTACAATGAAACGTTCGATCTTGAAACACATAGCGGGATCATAAATATGCGGTGTCGATGTATACTGAAAGACAGCCTTGAATCCTACGCCAAATTTTCCGATCTTAGACTCGCTCATGGATTTAGTCGAGTTACCTATGGATGTTATCGAGTTCACGTCACCAAGCTGACCGTTCTCAGCGTCGGATTTCTCAGTAGCCGGATCGGATATCGAAAAATGTCGTGTGCCATTATGAGAAAAGATCAGGCGATTCGACTCAAGTATGAACTCAGCATGAGTCGCGCCGGCATCGTCGGCGTTCTGCAATAATTCATAAATGAAGTGTGCCTGATCTGAATATTTTTCGACAGCGTTGTCCTTTGCCCCCTGCATGGATGGCTTGTCAAGCGTGTTAGCGTTATCTGTACGGTCACGAGTGAGTTCGGCGAAATATTTTTCTTCGAGCGATGTCATAACGTCCTCCAGATTTGATTATAGAATATATCAATTTTGATTATAGAATATATCAATTATATCATAAATCTGTCGGTAATGCAATGTTTTTCGAAAATTTTTGTCTTTTGAAACCTGTATATCTTCCTTCCAGTATACGTATATATTATAGTTTACCGTTCAAGATAGCCCACCGTGAACCATACCATAGACCAAGATATGCTCCCTCACTACTTGCAGCAATACAGATTCGATTGCTTTGACCCATTCGCGCGTCTTCGATGAGTCACAGTAAGATACCCCTTATTGACAAGCTCATCTATCGCGCGCTTGACAGTGGACACGCCGCATTTGTTGTCAGCGGCAATCTTCTTGTGCGACACGTAGCAGAACTCATGCCTCCCCTGCCTGTCCCGAAGATAGCAGTAGACCATCACTGCCTTTTTCGAAACCTCGTCACGATAGATCATTTCGAATTCCCTCATCGGCATCACAATCCTTTCTTTGCTCATTTGACTTTGCAAGCGAAAATCCGGCGCAAATTGCAATAGCAAGTTGCAATAGTTTTCAAAAAGGTAACAAATCGAAG
>ERZ1643251.2275-NODE-2275-length-19842-cov-8.922778_pt1 | contig 19842 bp, 21 predicted proteins | sample MGYA00579261_ERZ1643251 | MGnify/ENA primary metagenome ERZ1643251 (study PRJEB29033, sample SAMEA4952267) | chicken gut metagenome | biome: Broiler Chicken; feature: Gastrointestinal Tract; material: Caecum | place: Ireland | collected 2018 | study: Broiler... | reverse complement strand
AGTAATGCTGGTGCATTACTTTTTATTTTGCTCATTGTTAATATTTGCTTTAAGCATTTATCAACCAAACGAAACCAAATTCCTATAATATAAAAATAAGAGAATAAATAGCTAAGAATTAACTATTTATTCTCTTTTATTTTTCTTATTTAACGTTTATATTTCCTTTTTAACATACTGGCAATGGCAATGATTGATAAACAAATCAAACTCATCCACATCAAAGGCATTAAAGTGTCATCTGTACGAATGACATTCATAATATTTTTATGGTTGTCATCTTGATTATGATTCAAAGAATTAACTTGTGAATTCGGTGTAGAATTATCTATCTGTGAATCTACATAATCTCCTTGGTTTTTGTCCTGTGCAGTATTTTGTGAATTTGTTATTGAATCATCTATTGTTGGTTCATTTGAATCTGGCTTTGAAGGACCATTAATTATAGGATCTATATAATCTCCATGATGTCCTTCTTTTTCATAAATATTATCAAATGAAACAAATGCTTCTGCTTGATAATGATTATCAGGCGAATCAGGTGTTTTTCCTTTTATCATTTTATTTTGATAATCTATTGAATCACTTTCTATATTTGAATTTATAGTCACTTTTGAAGCACTTCCACTATCAACTTCTTTAATTGTATAAGAAGTATTTAATGGTAATGATAAAATATGAATACTGTCATTAGCTTTCATTTGAATCTTTGCTGTACCATTTTTATCAAATTGAATATATTTTTGTCCACTATCTAAAGTTCCTATTTGATGACTTGTGATACTTCCATTAAACTCAATAGGATATTTAACACCATCTTTTCCTAAATCGGGTAATGAGTGACAAGTCACTTCAAAAGTATACAATTCATTTTGAATACTTTCTCCTGATACAATCTTTTCTAAAGAAAGTTGTGTTGATCTATCTAAAATAAGTGCCTTATATTCTGTTGTATTGGCTTTTGGCTCATATGCAATGCGGTCAATTGTTTGACTACTCATATATCTTCCACTATGATACCCTTTTCCGATTTTTTCCTTCTTTTTTCCATAATCATGATCTAAATCACTATAATCATCAAACCAAGAAGTAAACCAAACATTTCTATCCTTTGAAGGAACATATTTGTGATCCGCATTCTGAATATATTCAGTTATTTTTTTAGCAGATAAATTAGCAGATAAAACAGTAAGATGTGTATTCTTTCCATCAGCATAAATTTCTGCACCTGCCATATCTGCATTTGAAGATGTATTACCATCTTTTCCAGCAATGTTAAAGTAAATCGCACCATCACTCATTCTTAAACTAGAGGCTCTTACACCACTATCAGCCGATTCAAGATAAACACCTCCACCTTGTTTATATGCGTGATTATGCGTAATAACACCACCGTTCATCAGACATGCTCCACCTCTATATAATTGATCATTAGCAATATTTGATCCTTCAGCAAATATTCCTCCCCCATTTTCATAAGCTATATTCTCCATAATTAATCCATCATTAAAATTCATTAAGGATCCACTAGCAAAACCATCATCAGGAAGATTCCCATGATCAATACCATCATATTCATCAGCACCATCTAAATAAATGGCTCCACCATGATGTACTGAAATATTATCACGAATAACGCCACCATCCATATTAAGCTCTCCACCAAAGCAAACATAGACAGCTCCCCCATTTCCATAATTTTCTGTTTTATTTTCATAAATTTCTGTACCATCTTTTAAATTAATTTCACAATATTCATGTGCATATATAGCACCGCCACCAGGAGAAACAGGATCACTCACATGATTATCCTCGCTTACTCTAGATCTGGCAAGATTTCCATATATCTTACTATTAGAAATAGTTAAAATAGACTTTGTTTCTTCATCTTTTTGATATGCATCCGCTACACAAATAGCTCCTGCATGAGCTTCAGCAACATTGTTATATATTTCCATATTACTCATTGTTAAATCAGAATTAACAAAAACTTGAATAGCACCTCCTGACGTATCAGAATAATTGTTATAAATTTTTCCTCCAGTCAGTGTCGCTGTCGAATTATATTTAATAGTAATAGCTCCACCACCTTCACCAGCATCTTCAATATCAGTATTCCCTTCTTTTATAGCTTTATTATTATAGATTTCACCATTTGTCATTTCTAAAGTTCCCTTATTAGTAACATATATGGCACCACCACCTTGTGCAGTATTATCATGAATCTTACCATTATATATTTTTAAACTCCCGTTATTAACATATATAGCGCCACCCATTCTCGATTCAGTACTAGATGCAGTATAATTGTTATATATCTCACCACCGTTAATAACGATAAATGCATTACCTAATTTCCTACCTATTGCAGAAATGGCCCCTCCACTTTCAGTTAAATTTGAGTTATTATAAATTTCTCCACCATTCATTATAAATTCAGATTTTGACTCACAATCTAGAAGTTCTACCACTTGAATTGCTCCAGCTGGATGCATCGCATCACTGCCCTCTGTTACATTATCATATATACTTCCACCATTCATAATGACACTACTATTCACACAATATATAGAGGCCTTACTCGATGCATATGTTCCTGTTATCATTGTTCCATCTTCTATTATTAATTGTGAGTTTTGAGTTAATCTAAATGCCTGACTATGAAAATTTTCATTTCCCTTTGTATCTAAGATAACATTTTCTAAACTCATTTTTGTATTGGAAATTGAAAAAAGACAATATGGCACATTCGTTGTTGGATCAAGCTTATCTCTATCTAATGAAATTGTACGCCCATTCCCCAAGATTTTAAGGTTAGCCCCTTCATTAAATTGAATCATTGTTTTACCATCTACAGGTTTACTTAAAAGAATGTCACTCCTTAATTCGATAACCACATTTTGCATTTCTTGCCCATTTTTTTTGAGCCTCTTGTGCCCATGTATTAATTTGTTTAACAGCTTCTTTAAATCCGTCTTCATCTGACACTATAAAATGAGATGAATTATCATTACTCTGTTGAATGATATCTTCATTTGCTTTTATCTGTTCTGCATTTGTATTTTGATTATTTTGTTGTTTTTTTTCTGTACTTAAATCATCCAATTCATTTGTCATAGATATATTTGTTTGTGAATCTTCTTGATTTGTACTTATATTTTTAACGAGTGTATCTTGATTGTATATATCTTGTTGCGGTGTATCTTCCATTAAAGAATTTGATTCTGTCGATGCCATGATTATATTTGGTGATACACAAATCAACATGATAACACATATCATAATGAATATTTTTTTCATTTTCTTTTTTCCTCCCCCCAAAAAATATAATTGAAAACATAATGTTTCCCAAAATATAATACCCCTCCCCGGATATTTTTGTCAACGTCATTTGTTTCTTTTCTTTAAATATCTATAAGGAACTATATATGTTTAAAAATTTGAGATATGTACTAAAAGAGAATTTTACAAACTTATATAGAATATATTCTATTTCAAATATCTAATCATAATATTTAATGATATTTGACATATATATTATCATTTTGTATAATCAAATTTGTTAAACTGGTTCGAGAGCCAAACCCAGTATAAAAAACTAAGGAAAAGAGATGGCTCACCATCTCTTTTCTGGCTTCTAACTGTTTTTTAGAAGAAAGGAAAATGAAATATGAAAAAGAAAACAAAAATGCAAATGGTTATTGTCATGGGAATTGTTTTCAATGTTATGGGAGCATTCATTGCTATGACACTCTCTATTCCATTTTATATGGATTCTATTGGAACCATATTGGTGGCCGGACTTTTAGGTCCTAAATATGCCATGTTAACTGGTGTATTAGGAAGTATAACGAGTGGAATCACTTTTGATATCTATTCCTTCTATTATGCTCCTGTGCAACTGTTCACAGGCTTCTTTGCTGGATTACTCTATCACGGCAAATGGCTCAAGGGATGGCGTACACCTATTGGTTCATTATTAGTTGGTATTCCAACATCATTATTGAGTGCCTGCATTACAGCTGGTTTATTTAATGGAATCACTTCTGGTGCCAGCAGCACTTTTGTCGTTGTCTTTCATCACTTAGGATTACCATTAGTATTCAGTATCTTGCTTGTTCAAGTTTTTACTGATTACTTGGATAAATTCTTTGCTGTATGTCTGACAAAGGCGATTATTGAAAGAGGACATCTTTATGAGAAATGGGGGATAGCATGGAAAGATACAGCCGCATTGAAAACAAGCACAAAAGAGAAATCGTTCTTTTAAAAGCCAGACCATGTGCCTGGTCAAAATGCACATTTTGTGATTATATTGAAGATAATTCTACATGTACAGAAGAAATGATCAAAATCAATCAGGACGTTTTAAGTCATGTCACTGGTGAATATGGTGTTTTAGAAATCATTGACTCTGCTAGTATTTTTGAATTACCTCAAGCAACACTATCACTGATTAAACAAATTATTCATGATAAAAATATTCACACACTCTTTGTAGAAAGTCACTGGATTTATCATCAACGTATTCAGGAAATCAGAGATTTCTTTGGTATTGATATGATTGTAAAAATTGGTGTTGAATCTTTTGATGATGATTTTAGAAATCGTGTTCTCAATAAGAATGCGACTTTTTCAAGCATTGAGGAATTAAAAAAATATTTTGATTCACCTTGCCTGATGGTTGGTATTCAAGGACAAACAAAAGAAATGATTCAAAAAGATATGGATATTTTAACTCATCATTTCGATTATGGAACAATCAATATTTATCGTAATAATTCAACACCTATCAAAAGAGATGAATCTTTAATTCAATGGTTTATGCAAAACTATGCCTATTTACAAGATGATCCACGCTATGACTTTTTATGTGATCCTACTGATTTTGGTGTAGGAGACTAATACAATTGAAATATACAAAAAAATGTACGACACACACATCGTACATTTTTTTATACCCATCACAATATTTATCTATATCCGTTTCCAAAAAATACCCATTCACCTTGAGAATTTTGAACACATTCATATCTATATCCTGACACAGATGCATTTTTCCCAAATTCAGGTGGTGCCTGAAAAAAGCCTGTATGAAAATCTAAATAAACAACTATAGCATCCTGATACCCATCATGAATCAGATTCTTTTCAAATGTCTGACTTTCCATTCCATCATAATAGACATCTGTTACTGTTATACCATCTCGATCCATATTGGCAAGTGCCTTATCCATAACCAATCGAATATCCTCTCTTTTATGGATTGTATTATGACGAATTTCTCTATTAACTTCAACTGGCTGATTACAAAATATAACAATGAGTGCTATCACAACAACTATCATGAATATAATGCCTTTTGTTTTCTTTTTCATATTGATGAGCTCCTTACTTATCTTTGAAAATATAATAGACTTTTATTATATATATTATATAAAAAAGATATGAAAAACCTGTGAATATACAATTCTAATATCTTTGTTTTAAAAGGGATGCACATGCATCCCTATTCCATCGACTCATATCAGGTAAGTCAATACTCTATTCATCAAATACCCAATAAGAATAAGTTGTTGATAAAGTCATATTTAATTTTCTTTGTAAAGCTAATGATGCCTCGTTTCCTACGACAACCTGACAATAAGGGACTTTCTTTTGTTTCAGTAATTCATTCATCAAATAGCTTTCCAACAAAGAACCATAACCGCGTCTTTGATATTCTTTTTTGATTTCTAAAATGCCCATGCTTCCTTCTCGATGCATACCAATAAATCCAGCTAACTGGCCATCATGAAACAATCCCCATAATGCTTTCTTTTCAATACGATCTTTTATATAATCTCGATCACTCATATGATGATAAATATGATAAACATCATCAAGATAATCCTGAGTCAACAGGCGTATAGAAACATGATCAGGGATTGTGAATTCTATTGGCTGAGTTGCCATATAAACAGCCTGATAACAGGCAAAATAATCTTTTTTATGATATTCATTGATCAGTAAATCAACAACTTCTTTTTGTTTGACATTATATAATTGATATTGATCTAAATGGCATTGACTCCATAATCTTTTGAACTTGTCTATATCAGTCATAGAAATCATGATGGACTGACTTTCTCTTTCCAGCATAATCAAGCCATCATCTTCATGATAGAAAACATCTGTCATATTTAAACGTAATGGCTCAATAAAATCAATATCATCAATTGAATCTAATATCATCATTCTACCCTCCTGTATTGATTATATCATGGCAGATGACGAAAGGAAGAACGAATTGATCTTAGTAATGCATAACAAATCACTAAAGCAACAATCAATATCGTACATAAAATAAAGACATTTGATAATTGTATAGGTTGTTCAATCAGTAATAGATAACCCCATGTAGCTGGACAAAGTTTTCCAATGGTTTCTAAAAAAGAAGGTAATAAAGAAACAGGAAACATAATACCAGATAAAATGATAGATGGTAAAAAGATGATTTGACTGACCATAGTCAGCTTGGCCTGATTATGAACTGCTAATCCTAAAATACAGGCTATACTTAATGATACCAAAACAAATAATATCAACATCACAAAATATAAAACTGGATGAATAGGACATGTTGCATCAAAAAGAAGAGGAGATAAAATATAAATCAGACCGCTCATTATCATTAAATGAATAAATGCTGATAAAAACAAAGACAAAACTGCAAAATATTCAGGTATATGATTGGCCATATACATTTTCTTAATATCTGTTCCATAAATTTCAGCAATAGATGGTGGTAAACCAATATATGCCCCCATCGAAACACCCATGACTGTCATAGATGCCATCAATGTTTCTTGAGACTCAGGCATGATGGATGTAAAAACACTGCCCATCATTAAGAAAAAGAGTAATGGCACTAAATAACATGTGATTAATAATGAACGAGAACGGATATCCATTTTCCATTGTAAATAAATCCCATAACCTAATGCTTTCATATTTCATTTCTCCTTGCGACTTCTAAAAAATGCTGTTCCAAAGTCCCACGATTGACTGTCATATCTAAAATATCGAGATCTTGTTTTTGATAGTCCTGACAGATTTGCATCAATGTCTGTTGAATATGTTGTGTCGTATAAACTTTTTCTCCTTCTTGACTATTGACCTTAATATAATAATATCGTCCAAGTTGTTTCGCTAATTCTTCTACTGTTCCTATAAAAGCCATTTTTCCTTGCCTTAAGATCCCAATACGATCACATAAGCTTTCTACTTCATTCATATCATGACTCGTCAAAACAATCGTCATTCCTTGTTTTTGACATTGGATAATATTTTCATGCAGGGCTTTTCGTCCAGCGACATCTAATCCTGCAGTTGGTTCATCTAGAAAAAGCAGATCAGGATGTCCCATCAAAGCCAGTGCCAGATGAAGACGACGTTGCTGTCCTGTCGAAAGTTCCCTATATGTCTGATCAGCTATTTCTTGAATACCTAATGCCTTGACTATATCTTCATCTAACTGTGCATGCTTCCATTTTGAAAACAACTTTATAGCTTCTTTCACTTTCATATAAGCAGGTAAAGCTGAAGATTGAAGCTGAATGCCTATTTGACCATGAATTTCAATCTGTCCCTCATCATATTTTAAAAATCCTTCCAGACATTCTAAGATTGTTGTTTTCCCAGCACCATTCATTCCTAATATGCCAAAGATTTCCCCTTTTTTCACATCAAAACTGACATCTTTTAAAACCTCAAGTGTCTGATACTTCTTTTTCAAATGTGAAACGTGCATAATCGTATCCATCATCATTCCCCCTCAAATGGATTATATCCTAATTTTTGAAAATAAATTTCTAATGCTGGTTTCAAATAATCATTGACTTCATTTTGTTTTTGAATCCATTCCTGATTTTGGGCATCAGTTAAATGATCAAATTTCATTAAACGTGGTAATAAACTCATATCCCCTTGCGTAAATTCCATAATCAAATTCCAAAACTGACCAGTCATCTGCTGGACCTGTTCATCTTCTGGAGGAAGATGTTTTGCCTTCAGCTTTAAGATGTCTTCATTGAGCTGATGAAAACGTTGAATAAATTCCTGACCACTATCTTTATCAAACTGTTGACGAATATGTTCCAATGTTTCATTATCAAAATGTTTAATTAACCAATAATACTCATTATCCATTTGAAGATTCACAATGATATCTGCATATTTTTTAAAATCAACTGTTTGCATTTGATTGACTTCAACCTTTAAGGCTTTAATGGCTGATAATGTATTTTGAAGCTGTTTGATTTTTTCTTCAATCATGACTTCCTGTTGATGAAGGGCATGTTCTACTTTTTGAGGTGTATCTAAAACTTCTATTCTATTTTTAATATCATCTAAAGTAAAACCTAATGATTTTAAAGATTGAATCTGATGAAGTAAAATCATATCCTGATAAGTATAAAGACGTCGGCCTCCTTCACTTTCACTGCTAGGATGTAACAATCCTTTTTGATCATAAAACTGTAATGTGCGAACAGTTGTTCCCATCTTCTTTGCGAGTTCTCCAACTGTCATATATTTGTGATTATTCATTTCCCATCCCTCCTGCTTTTATTATAATTCATAACGTTACGTCACAAACAAGCATTTTTGTCAAAAATATATGTATAATCTCTTTGTATTTCAATATGAATTCCCCTATAATAAGATTTGGGGTGAAAATATGAAATTACTTGCTAGTGATTTTGATAATACATTATGGTTTGAAGATCATATGAAAGATGAAGATGTCAAAGCCATTCATGAATTTCAAAAACATGGACATCTGTTTGGTATTTGTTCTGGGCGAAGTTTGAGTGGTATTTTACGTCCTTCAAAACCTTATGATATTCAGTATGATTTTTTTATTTTATTAAGTGGGGGACTCATTTTAAATAAGGACTATGAACCTATTTTTGAAAGTCAGATTCCTATATCTTTAGTCAAAGACATCTATGAATTTACCGGCAAACAAAATATGTCGATTGTTCATAATGATGTGACATATCATCTTAATACAAAATTTCAAGATCATATTTTTGATCATGAAATTCATTCTTTCAATGAGCTTCCTTTTACACATATTCAGGCTTTTTCATTTCACTATCAAGATCATGAATTAGACCTGGCTCAAAAGATGACACGTCTCATTATTGACAAATACGGTCATCAAATTGAAGCTTTTCAAAATAATCAACATATAGATTTAGCAATGAAAGGCTGTTCAAAGGGAAAAGGTATACAAATCATTGAAAAATATTTCCACTTATCCCATGATCATGTTTATGGAATTGGAGATAACTATAATGATTTACCTATGTTAGATGCCATTCAACATAGTTATTCTTTTGATTATGCTCCCTTACCAGTTCAAAAACATGCCAAGACAATTGTTTCACAATTGTCTAAGTGTATTTTAGATATTGAAAAATAATTTTATTTTTAATAAAAATAAAGCATCTTTTTTCGCTTATTTCAAAATTATTTATTCATAAATTGACAAATGTATACAAAAATGATATTATCAATGCAATAACAAAGGAGGACATTTTCATGCGGATTTATAAACATGAATATATCATAGCCGATCATATGAGAGTGTCTAGATTGTTGTCAAAGAAAACCATATCTCATGAAGAATGAGATTTTTTATTTAGAGGGGGTATCATATGAAAATTGGTGTTATTGGTCTAGGAACTGTTGGGTTTGGCGTTGTAGAAATCTTAACACAACAAAAAGAAAGATTAGAAAAGCACATTCATGAAGAAGTGACAGTTAAATATGGCTGTGCCTTAAACGAAGTGACTTTACCAGATGGTATCATCTATACCCAGGATTTTCATGATGTTTTAAATGATGATGAAGTTGATGTTGTGGTAGAATTAATTGGTGGAACAACAATTGCTAAAACAATCATTTTAGAAGCCTTAAAAAAAGGGAAACATGTTGTCACGGCAAACAAAGCATTGATTGCACATGATGGCCAGGAAATCTTTGAAACTGCAGCCAAATATCATGCTAAAATCTATTATGAAGCTGCTGTGGGTGGTGGTATTCCTGTCGTTGTTCCGGCTAAAGAAGATTTAATTGCTAATGAGATTGAGAAAATCGAAGGTATTTTAAATGGAACAACAAATTTCATTTTAACATTAATGGAAACAGATAATTTGGATTTTCAGGAAGCTCTCACAATAGCTGATGGCTTAGGATATGTAGAAGCCGATGCCAGCTTGGATTTAGATGGGATTGATGCTGCACATAAGATTTGTATTTTAACTATGAATGCTTTTGAAATTTTCTTTGATTTCAATAAGATTCAATGTACAGGTATTCGAAAAGTCACAAAGAAAGATATAGACTATGCTAAAAAATTAGGATACCGTATTAAGTTGATTGCACAGGCTAAAAAACTTGATCATGGTTATGGAATTGATGTTTCTCCTACCTTAATTGGTATAAAAGACATTGTTGCGAATGTGAATCAAGCATATAATGTAGTAGAAATCACTTGTAATTATTTAGAAAATGTGATTTTCTATGGTAAAGGTGCTGGGCGTTATGTCACTGCCAGTGCTGTTGTGAGTGATATCATCAAAACACATCAACCAACAATATGGCAACATCAATATCAATATGTAGAAGAGATTTATCCAATTACATATTCTAAATATTATATCAGATGTGATCATCCTCTAGATATTGACTATGAAATGTATTATTCTCAAGATCATGATCATATCTACATTACAAATCCTATTGAACTGAATGAGTTAAAACAACAACTTCAAGATGAAACCTATAATTTATTGAAAGTAAGGGGTTAAAATAACATGAAAATAATTGTTCAAAAATTTGGTGGAACCTCAACACGTAGTATTGAAACACGTGAACATATGTATAAAAATATTATTCGTGAACACGATAAAGGCAACAAAGTTGTTGCTGTGGTCAGTGCGATGGGGCGCTATGATGATCCCTATGCAACAGATACCCTTCTATCCATTGTTCATACAGATCAATTGACAGATGAAGAAATTGATCGTTTAACAAGTATTGGAGAAACGATTTCAACACTTGTTGTTAAAAGTGAACTGGCTAAAAAAGGCTATGTTGTAGACACGGTAACAAACGGAGAACTGGGTATTTTGACAGATTCACATCATCAAAATGCAACGATTACAACTGTAGAAGGAAAACATATTTTAGATAAACTTAAAAATGCTGATATTGTGATTTGTCCAGGATTTCAGGGATATTCTCAAAATGGAAAAATTACCACTTTAGGTCGTGGTGGCAGTGACTTATCTGCTGTTGCTATTGGTGTTGCAATAGATGCCAATGAAGTTGAAATATATAGTGATGTTAACGGTATTTATACAGCTGATCCTCGTATTGTTCCTGATGCGATGAAATTAAATTATATCAGTTATTCAGAAATGCTGGAACTTTCTAAAAATGGCGCTAAAGTTCTCAACCATCGTTGTGTACAATTGGCTGCTAAACATGATATTGTGATTCATGCAAGAAGTTCTTTCGATGAAAGTCAAGGAACATATGTGTTAGGAGATGAAAAAATTATGAAAGATCATTTAAATCAATTCATTATATCTGGAATTACTGGTTCACAAAATGAAGCGAGAATTACTCTCGTTGGTGTTGATGCCAAAGTCAATGGTGCTGGTGAACTCTTTGAAAAAATTGCTGATGCTAATGTCAATGTCAATGTCTTCAGTCAGGCATTAGTCGGTGGCGGTAGAATGGATATTTCTTTAATCATTAATGATAAAGATGTTCCTGCTGTCGTTGAAGTCATAAATGATTTAAAAGAAACATTGCAGGCTAAAAAAACGATTGTGCGAGGAAATATTGGAAAAGTGGCTGTCATTGGTGTGGGTATTAAAAATAATAAAGGTATGTTCCAGAAAGTTTATAATACACTCATGAGTCATGATATTAATGTAGAAATGACTTCTTGTAGTGAAATTAATATTTCTTGTTATATTGATCGAGATGATGTCAAAAGAGCACAGGTTTTATTACATGAAGCATTCTTAGGTTAGGAGGACTATAAAAATGAAAAAATATAAAGTTGCAATTGTTGGAGCTACTGGTGCAGTGGGTAGAGAAATGTTAAGATGTATTTTTCAGTTTCACTTCCCATTTGAAAGTTTAAAATTATTAGCTTCTTCAAGAAGTGCTGGAAAAGTGATTGAATATGAAGGACATGAATTTGTTGTTGAAGAATTAACTGAAAATTCATTTGAAGGTATTGACGTTGCTTTCTGGAGTGCTGGTGGAAGTATTTCTGAAAAATATATGCCTTATGCTGTTCAAGCTGGTTGTATCAATATTGATAATACTTCTCATTTTAGAATGGATCCTGATGTTCCATTAGTTGTTCCAGAAGTCAATGCCTATGCATTAAAAGAACATAAAGGGATTATTGCTAATCCAAACTGTACAACGATTCAAATGGTCAGTGCTTTAAATCGTTTAAATGAATATTTTGATATTGAAAGAATTATTGTGTCAACTTATCAGGCTGTTTCAGGTGCTGGTGTTGCTGGAATGGAAGAATTATATCGTCAGTCACAAGAAGTTTTAGATGGTCAAGAACCTGTTGCCAAAACATTACCTTGTGCTTCTGATAAAAAACATTATCCAATTGCTTTCAACTGTATTCCTCAAGTGGATAAATTTGATTTAGATAATCATTTTACAAAAGAGGAAATGAAAATGGTGAATGAAACAAAGAAAATCTTTAATAAAGATATTAAAGTTAATGCCACTTGTGTCCGTGTTCCCGTACTCAGAGGACATAGTGAATCTGTTTATATCGAAACAAAAAAACCAATTGATATGGATAAAGTCTTTGAATTATTATCAAATTCTCATGGTGTTGAACTCTATGATGATATTGAAAATCAGATTTATCCTATGGCAACTCTATTTATTGGTGATGAACTTGTCCATGTGGGGCGTGTCCGTCGAGATTTAGATAATGATCATGCTTTAAGCTTATGGATTGTGGCTGATCAGCTTATGAAAGGTGCTGCTTACAACTCTGTTGATATTGGCTTAAAAATGATTGAGATGGGATTGTTATAATGAGTCATAAAGTCTTCCAGATGCCCTTTTCTCAAATCTATTCTTTACTGCTTCAAAAAGCATTGAAAAAAGGACGTAATCAAGAAGAAGTTGATACAGTCATTCAATGGTTAACAGGCTATTCTCAAGATCAGATTCACGCAATGTTGGAAACACCTATAGACTATGAACATTTCTTTCTTCAGGCTCCAAGTTTGAATGAAAAAAGATTTTTAATCAAAGGAAGTATCTGTGGTGTTAAACTAGAAACCATTGAAGATCCTATGATGCAAAACATGCGCTATCTTGATAAACTGATAGATGAACTGGCGAAAGGAAAAAGCTTAGATAAAATATTAAGAAAATAACGAAGTGAATTTTGTTTCACTTCTTTTTTTATTCAAAAAAAGAAGATGAACCTTCATTCATCTTCTATTAATTCTTAACAATACGATAATATGTTCTTGATGTAAAGACATAGACAATCGCATAAACAATCGCCACAATAATGACTGAGATGATTGTACATGTAATAAACACCTCTGTTCCACTCAAAACAATATAACTAAACATCATAGTTATCAAATGGAAAGCAAATGCCATGTGAATAACTGAAGCTATCAGTGGTAAAAAGAAGAAGATTAAAACTTGAGAACGAATAGTCTGTTTCACTTCTTTTGTACTCATTCCAACTTTTTGCATAATTTCAAAGCGTTTTTGATCTTCATAACCTTCTGATAACTGTTTATAGTACATAATTAATATTGTAGCCATTAAAAATAAGATGCCTAAGAAAATACCTAAGAAAAATAAACTTCCATACAATTCCATCAACATGATTCTGACTTCATATAATGAAGAACGATAGAAAGAAATGCCTCCCTGTTCTGTCTCTGTTTCTAAGGAAAAGTTATCTAAACACTTTCTTAATATGTCTTCAGCTTCTTTTTCTTGAGACTGATCCTGATATACAATAGAAAGATTTTCTGTTGGCTGGATAGTATCTCCAAAGAAATACGACATCATCTCTTGAATAGCTTCTTCATCTTTCATAATGACAATCAGATTTCTTTGCGCAGTAGGATTTTCATTAGGTAATAAATAGGGTTGATGCACAACTTCCTGAATTGGATATTTTTGTTGATCTATGTCTAAAGTATCTCCAAAGTCAAAGAAATTACTGCTCACTAAAATATTCTGACCACTTAATTGAACATTTTGATGATAGGCACGATTATATTCATCCTGTGTCATCCCTACCAAATATCCCACAACAAAATCCCCAGATTCGTCTTCTGCTAAAATATGGTCATTTCCAAAACGTACACTGACTGAATATCTTTTGGTATGAATAAAACTATCAATACCAATATCATGATTCTCTAATTCAGTCTGCATTTGTGAATAAAACTTTGCAAACTCCTGATCACTTGGCAACGTTCCATCATCATAGCCATAAACTTTAAGCTGAAAACTATCCTGCTGATAAGCTGTAATTGTATCTTCAATTCCAAAATAGAGTGAAACTGTACTTGATAACATTACCAATATACATGTACATAGAATACAGATACTTGCCAATCCTACAGCATTTTGTTTCATACGATAAATTAACTGAGACACAGAAGTAAAGTGTTTTGTCTGATAATAGAAATGCTTATTTTTCTTTAAAAGTTTTAAAATCGTAATAGAACCTGCAGTAAATAAACAATAGGTTCCAATAATAACCAAGATAACAGCTACAAAAAACAAAAGCATCGCTGTTGTAGGATCATCAATCGTAATAGCAATATAATATCCTAATCCAAGTGTTACCAAACCAATGATTGTCATCAGCCATTTGGTCTTCGGTTCTTTTTCACCACTTTGAGAACCTCTTAATAATTCAATAGGGTTTGATAATTGAATTTGAATCACATGAATGAGATAAGAAGCCAAATAAATAGGTAAAAAGACAATAACGGCAACTAGAAAAGATGACCATGAAATATGAAATGTCAAGGTTGTAGATAGTCCCATTAAATGAATCAATACTAATGAAACCAGTTGACTAAAAATAATACCAAAAAGAAATCCCATAACAAATGAAATCAATGTTGTGATGATGGTTTCACACAACATCATAATCATAATGTGTTTCTTTTCTAAACCTAAAATATTGTATAAAGCTATTTCTTTTTTTCGACGTTTCATTAAAAAACTATTCATATAAAATAAGAAAATCACAGAAAAGATAACCATCACAATAATTCCTAAATTCAAGATGATCTGCATTGTACTTGAACCCGTTGCCATTTGTTCTAAACCTTTATGTGATGCTAGATAATTAATTAAATAAAACATCATGACAGTAAAGGAACTTGTTAATAAATATGGAAAATATAACTTAGAATTCTTTTTGAGATTGGTTAATGCCAGACGGGGATAAAAGAAAGATTTCATTTTATTTCCCTCCTGTCGCAAGTAATGTTAACGTATCTGAAATACTTTGATACATTTGCTGATTCGTTTGATTTCCTTTGTAAATTTGATGGAAAACTTCACCATCTCTAATAAATAAGACTCTTGAAGCATAGCTGGCTGCTTTGGTACTATGAGTCACCATTAAAATTGTTTGCCCTTCCTGATTGACTGTATCAAAAATTTCCAACAATTGATCCGTTGACTTCGAATCAAGAGCACCCGTAGGTTCATCTGCCAGAACAAGTTGAGGATGTGTAATGAGTGCTCTTGCAACAGCAACTCTTTGTTTCTGTCCACCTGATATTTCATATGGATATTTCTCTAATAAATCTTCAATACCCAGTTTTGGTGCTAAAGCTTTTAATTTCTGTTGCATAACAGGATAAGGTTCTTTAGATAAGACAAGTGGTAAGAAAATATTATCTTTGATAGAAAATGTATCTAATAGATTAAAATCCTGAAATACAAAACCAAGATTCTTTCTTCTAAACTGTGAGATTTCTTTTTCCTTTAAATGGGTAATATCTTGACCATTTAATAAGACCTGTCCACTGGTTGGCTGATCTAATGAAGCCAGAATATTTAATAAAGTTGTTTTCCCACTTCCAGATTCACCCATAATCGCAACATACTCACCTTCTTCGACACTAAAAGTGACATTGGATAATGCCTGTACCTGTTGATTGGAAAAACGTGTTGTATAAATTTTCTTTAAATTTTTAACTTCCAGTAATGACATTTTAACTCCTCCTTTGTACACTTATAGTTTATAAAAAAAGAGAAATATGTACCATTGATTTATCTTACAATTTCTCTGTTATAACTTACATTTCTGTAAGATTTATTCAACTTGTAAATCCTTAACATGAAAATCAATCATCACTGTTGTTCCCACTCCTTGAGTTGACTGGATATGAATAGGATGTCCTAAATACTTTAATATGCGAGCACATAAATATAATCCTAGACCACTTGCTTTTTTATCCATTCTTCCATTATATCCTGTAAAGCCTTTTTCAAACAGTCTTGGTAAATCCTCCTGTTTAATCCCAATACCCGTATCTTCAATATATAAAACTTCATCTTCAACAAAAATATGTATGCCACCTGTTTTGGTATATTTCAATGCATTAGATAAAATCTGTTCCAAAACAAAGGACAACCATTTGGCATCAGTCAAAACCTGTAAATCTATTGGATCAATTTTTAAAGTTAATTTCTTTTGAATAAAAAAAGTGGCTTGTTTTTTTATAACATCTTGAATGAGCTCATTTAAATCATAACGTTTGATACGTAAATCAGAAGAAATCTGTTCTAATTTCATATAATGTAAAGCCATATCTACATATTGTTCAATTCTTAAAACTTGTAAAAGCATATCGTTTGTTGAAGCATTTTGAGATGTAATTAAAAGTCTTAATGCAAAAATAGGTGTTTTGATCTGATGAACCCATAAAGTGAAATAATCTAACATATCCTGATTATGTATTTCATGTTGTTCTTTCATTTCTTTTAATAAATGATGGATCTGATGAATCAATAATTGATATTGAGTTTCAATATATCCAGAACTTTGTGGTAAGTCTAATAAAATCATATCTTCTAATTGAAAGATTGATTCTAAATTATTCGTTTTTTTATAATAGAGAAAATAATCAATCGCAAAATAAACAATCAATAAAACCAGACATAAAATAGTCGCATAGATGACAGCTTCAATGAAAACATTATATAAATAAAGAATCAGACAAAAAATACCAATGCATGATAAATAAAGAATATAAAAAGCTTTTTTATCATAAAAATAATGCAGTAATCTATTCATAAGCCAGCTTATAACCTAATCCTTTTTTTGTTTGAATAAGATGTTCAATATGAAAATCATCTAATTTCTTTCTTAATCTATTCATATTCACACTTAAAGTATTATCATCTATAAATTCATTGCTTTGCCATAATGCCATCATTAAATCATCACGTGATACAAATACTTCTGATTTTTCAAAGAGAACCTGTAAAATCTTTAATTCATTTTTCGTCAGTTCAATAGTCTGATGATGATAAGAAATAGTTGCATCTAAGATATTTAAAACCAAATCTTTATATATTAAAACCTGCATAGATTTAGAAAAAGAATATGTACGACGAAGTAACGCCTGAATTTTCGCTGTTAAGACATGAAAATCAAAAGGTTTTGTGATAAAATCATCTGCTCCCATAGAAATAGCCATGACAATATTCATATTCTCATTGGCAGATGAAATAAAGATAATAGGCACTGAAGATACTTTACGAATCTGTTCACACCAATGATATCCATTATAAAAAGGTAAGGAGATATCTAATAAAATAAGTTCTGGCTGTTTTTGAAGATAAAGATCGAAAACATGTTCAAAATCATCCACAACTTCAACTTCATAATTCCATGTTTCTAAATGTTTTTGAATTGCTAAAGCGATGACTTCATCATCTTCGACAATCATGATTTTTTGCATTTTCATCACCCACTCCAATTCCATTATAACATATCTTGATAAAGGTTGTGCATAGCTTTTATACGGGACTTGATGTCATCATGTAGATACTGTGGAGAAATCACTTTAATTTGAGTTTGCATCATCATAATCCAGCCAATCAATCCTTCTGAAATAGAAACATCTTCAATTGTTAATAATAAACGTTCCTGATATAAACGCTGCACTCGCATATTCAATCCAAAACGTGATACCATCTCTCTTAACTGTTTATAATCACATTCAATAACCAATGTATCACGATGATGAGATATAAACATATTCATCATCTTTTCAATTTCATTTTGGATATCAAATTGTTCCTGAACATTGATATATCCTTTATTTAAAGTCTGAATAGCACGCATACGATCAATACGATAATTGGTTAATTGTTGGGGATGTTTTTCATTATAGGCAATCATATAATAATGATTATTTTGAGAAGTTAAAGAATAAGGAGAAACAATATATTGATCATCTTTATTCCCTCTTTGTGAAGCCACCTCTATGAATTGATGATTTTGAATATCATAATCAATATATTGAAAAGAAATAGCTTTTTGATGTTCAATCGCTTTCATAATAACTGTTAAATTAATAAATAGAGAAAAAGAATGCTGACGTTCACTTGGTTGAAATAAGACAAGACGTTTTTGTTGATGAAAAGAAGATAGGATGAGAAGTTTCTTTTGTAAATGTTGCTGATCTTCCCTATTTAAATCCTGATGAAAGGCAATCTGATCTAATAGAAATTGTAATTCACCATCCTCAAATATATCTTCATCTATCCTATAACCTAATTTATGATAAGAGATAATCAAATCTCTACCTATCCAACCATTAAAAAAATCATTGATTTGTTTGATACAAGAATAAACAGTTTTAATATCAATCTTCATATCCTGTTTCATTAAAGCTTCCTGTATTTCTAAAGCTGTAATGGCTTTATTTGGCGTTTGTAAAATCATCTTCAGTACATAAAACATTCTTTTTCCCATAATAGACTCCTAATGACTCATGACAAGCTGATAACTTTTCTTCCTGTTGTAATGACGCATTAATGAAAGATAGTCTTTCATGCTGTAGCTACAAAGCAAATCTAAGACAACTTCATCCTGGCAGTCATCTAGTTGCAGTAAATATTGATAGGCTAAATGATATTCATCTTCCAATAGACATATTTTAGCACAATCCAGTGTATCTACATGATATTGATGTTCAAGAATAGAAATGACTTGAGAAAAAGACATATTCTCAAAAGGAATCAGATATCGGATCACACAATATTCTTGTAATGTTATTGTTTTTTTAGCTATTTTTTTAAAAATATCTTCCTTCAACAACAAATAATCCTGATGTGAAAACAAACTATTCATCATCATTAAATCATTTTCCATATCCTGATAATTCTGCGCCTGATATAAATGTCTTAAAGCAGCTATAAAAAGTTGTTGATAAAGTCTTTTATCATGTAATAAATGGCTCAATTCTTTTTCATGTAAGCAACTGGCAAATAATTCCAATACAGATGAATCTTTCATAATTTCTAATACATAATTTTTCTTTTGAACAAAAGTGATCATTTCTTGTTTTTGATAAGTTTTTTTCATATATGTCATCTCCTTGTATTATCATTATACCCATTTTATGATTTTGAAGATGACTTTATACCTATTTTAACACCTAAAAAACGGCTATGTTAACCCAAAAAGATGCTCTATTCAATAAGAAATGGAGTGCC
>ERZ1643251.2274-NODE-2274-length-19855-cov-6.958687_pt1 | contig 19855 bp, 22 predicted proteins | sample MGYA00579261_ERZ1643251 | MGnify/ENA primary metagenome ERZ1643251 (study PRJEB29033, sample SAMEA4952267) | chicken gut metagenome | biome: Broiler Chicken; feature: Gastrointestinal Tract; material: Caecum | place: Ireland | collected 2018 | study: Broiler... | reverse complement strand
CTGGGAAGTCGCCCTTGCACGAAAGGCCCCCGCGAAATAGGGCCTACGATGTAATTGCTGCATCCGCTACCGCACAATTTTACGGATGTATCATACCAATCCATGGCCGGCTGCTCCGACCTGGATTGGTATTTTTATGTCCGCACCCCTTGTGTAGGTAGCTTCAATGCACTTTATCTCCTAGAACAGGCCCGTTGCCGCGGGCACAGAAAAAGGAGGAAACGCATATGAAGCGTAACCAAAACGGCATTTTTTCCACCCGCAATCTGATTTTGATGGCGGCCCTCATCGCCATGCAGATCATCCTGGCCCGGTTCCTCAGCATCCAGGTCAGCGACATCCTCCGCATCAGTTTTGAAAGTGTCCCCGTGATCCTGGCCGGTATGTGGCTGGGCCCCCTCAGCGGCGCCATTGTGGCCCTGGTGGCCGATATCCTGGGCACCATTATCCACGGCTACGGCGTCTGGTTCCCCCCCATTGCCCTGGGCCCCATTCTGGTGGGCGTTATCTCCGGCCTGAGTACCAAATATGTGTTCCGCAGCGATCTCTCCTCCACCCGTGAAAGCTGGAAGGTTGTCGCTACCGTCCTGGTGGCCGGCATCGTCAACAGCTTCCTCATCGGCACTGTCACCACCACCATGTACAGCATTATCGTTATGGGCAACACCAATGCCTTCTCCGTGCTGCTGTGGAGCAATTTCCTGGGCCGTCTGGCCAGCAAGCCTGTTCCCATCCTGGTGAACGCTGTTCTCGTGGCCGTAGTCAACCGGGCGGTATACCGTCCTGTGATCCGTCCCATCGTCCATCGGGCATAAAATTATATTCGTTATCTCTGCCGCCGGTCTTTTCCCCCGGCGGCAATTTTAAAGAAAGAAATCAGGTAATCATCCATGACGTACAATGAAGCGCTGACGTATATCCACAGCATCTGCTGGAAGGGCAGCCGCCTGGGCCTTGACCGGACCCGGGAGCTGCTGGCAAAGCTGGGCAACCCCGAAAAGCAGCTGAAGTTCATCCACATCGCCGGCACCAACGGCAAAGGCTCCACCGCCGCCATGCTCTCCTCCATTCTCGAGGAGGCAGGCTATCATGTGGGGCTCTACACCTCCCCCTTCATCAACCGCTTCAATGAGCGGATGCAGATCGACCACCAGAACATTCCCGATGAGGAGCTGGCGGAGCTCACCGACTACATCCGTCCCTTTGCCGACAGCATGGCCGACTCCCCCACGGAATTTGAACTCATTACCGCCCTGGCCCTGGTCTACTTTGCCCGGCACCAGTGCGACATCGTGGTGCTGGAGGTGGGCATGGGCGGCGCCCTGGATTCCACCAATATCATCGACACCCCCGAGGCGGCGGTGATCATGGCCATGGGCATGGACCATGTGAAGGAACTGGGCCCCACCATGGCGGACATCGCCTCTGCCAAGGCCGGCATTATCAAGGAGGGCGGCGACGTGGTGATCTACGGCGGCAACGCCGAGGCGGATCCCGTGTTTGAAGCGGTCTGCAAGGAGCGTCACGCCCGGCTCCACCAGCCCGACTTTTCCGCCATCGTCCCCGGCCCCTTCAGCCTGGATGGGCAGTGCTTCTCCTATGGCAGCTGGAAGGATCTCACCATTCCCCTGGTAGGCGCCTACCAGCTCAACAACGCCGCCGTGGTGCTGGAAACCGTGGCGGTGCTGCGGGGCAAGGGTTGGGCTATCTCCGACGAGGCGGTGAAGCGTGGCCTTGCGGCCACCCGCTGGCCTGCCCGGTTTGAGGTGCTGCGCCGGGATCCCGTATTCATCGTGGACGGCGGCCACAACCCCCACGGCATCCGAGCCACGGCGGAGAGCCTGAAGCGGCTGTTCCCCGGGAAGAAGTTTACCTTCGTCACCGGCGTCATGGCGGACAAGGACGTGGAGTCTATTCTGGGCCTTATCGTCCCCCTGGCAGACCAGTTTTTCACCGTCCGGCCGGATAATCCCCGGGCCATGTCTGCCCAGGAGCTGGCGGAGCGGATCCAGGCTATGGGCGCCAAGGCTACGCCCTGTGACAGCGTGGAGCAGGGCGTGGAGCGGGCCGTGGAGGCCGAGGGGAAGGATGGCGTGGCCTGCGCCCTGGGTTCCCTCTATATGAGCGGCGAGGTCCGGGCCTGTTTCGGGAAAACAACCAATTGACCCTATCCCCCGCCCCGGGTTTTTGTAGGATTTGTTTTTCTGGTTGTTAACCTGTACAAGCATTTGTTAAATTTTTGTCAGAGCTCACAATTGCGAAATCTTTCCAACTTTGTTATCATATTAACGAAAGGCGGGACTCCCAACGACCACCCGCTTTTGAATACGACTCCATCGCCGTATGCACATTTATTTTTATTATTTTGTCTGTTTGCCCGGGACCAGAGCGATCCGTAACGGCGGCAGGCGCAGAAAGGAACGACAAGGATATGAGCTTCAAGTCTGACATTGAAATCGCACAGGAAACCCCCATGCTGCACATCACCGAGATCGCCAAGACCGCTGGTGTGGACGCCAAGTATCTGGAGCAGTACGGCAACTACAAGGCCAAGGTGGATTACAATATCCTCAACGAGACCGAGAAGCGTGAGGGCAAGCTGATCCTGGTCACCGCTATCAACCCCACTCCTGCCGGCGAAGGCAAGACCACCACTACCGTGGGTCTGGCCGACGGCATGAAGCGTCTGGGCAAGAACGTTCTGGTCGCCCTGCGTGAGCCCTCCCTGGGCCCCGTGTTCGGCGTCAAGGGCGGCGCCGCTGGCGGCGGTTATGCCCAGGTCGTTCCCATGGAGGACATCAACCTCCACTTCACCGGCGATTTCCACGCCATCGGCGCTGCCAACAACCTGCTGGCCGCCATGCTGGATAACCATATTTACCAGGGCAACAAGCTGGGCATCGATCCCCGCCGGATCACCTGGCGCCGCTGTGTCGACATGAACGACCGTCAGCTGCGTTTCGTGGTAGACGGCCTGGGCGGCCGTGTCAATGGTACGCCCCGTGAGGACGGCTATGACATCACCGTGGCCAGCGAGATCATGGCAGTTCTGTGCCTGGCCAGCGACATCACTGACCTGAAGGCACGTCTGAGCCGCCTGGTGGTGGGCTACACCTATGATGAGAAGCCCGTCACTGCCGGCGATCTGAACGCTGCCGGCGCTATGGCCGCCCTGCTGAAGGACGCCCTCAAGCCCAACCTGGTGCAGACCCTGGAGCACACCCCCGCTTTCGTTCACGGCGGTCCCTTCGCCAACATCGCCCACGGCTGCAACAGCGTTACCGCTACCAAGATCGCTCTGCGCCTGAGCGACTACACCGTCACCGAGGCTGGCTTCGGCGCTGACCTGGGTGCTGAGAAGTTCCTGGACATCAAGTGCCGTATGGCAGGTCTGCGGCCCTCCGCTGTGGTCATCGTTGCCACCGTCCGCGCCCTGAAGTACAACGGAGGCGTGCCCAAGGCTGATCTGGGTACCGAAAACCTGGAGGCTCTGGAGAAGGGCCTGCCCAACCTGCTCAAGCACGTGAGCAACATCACCAACGTCTACAAGCTGCCCTGCGTGGTGGCCATCAACCGCTTCCCTCAGGACACCGAGGCCGAGCTGAAGCTGGTGGCCGACAAGTGCAAAGAGCTGGGCGTCAATGTGGCCCTCAGCGAAGTGTGGGCCAAGGGCGGCGAAGGCGGCATCGAGCTGGCCAAGGAAGTCATCCGTCTGTGCGAGGAGCCCAACGACTTCTCCTTCGCCTATGACCTGGATGCCACCATCGAGGAGAAGATCACCGCCATCGTTCAGAAGATCTACGGCGGCAAGGATGTGGCCTTTACCTCCAACGCTCAGAAGCAGATCCAGCAGCTGACCGCTCTGGGCTATGATAAGATGCCCATCTGCATGGCCAAGACCCAGTACAGCCTTACCGATGATCCCACCAAGCTGGGCGCCCCCACTGGCTTCACCGTCACCGTCCGCAACGTGAAGGTGTCCGCCGGCGCCGGCTTCCTGGTTGCCCTCACCGGCGATATCATGACCATGCCCGGCCTGCCCAAGGTGCCCGCCGCCGAGCGCATCGACGTGGACGCCACCGGCAAGATCAGCGGTCTGTTCTAAGACGCTATTTCCTATTTATCACGAACCGGTACGAGATCCCGGCGGCGATTCCGCCGCCGGGATCCTCTTTTCACGACAAGGAGTGTTTTTTGATGTTTCCTGTCATCTGCCATGCCCTGATCCCAGCGGAAAATCCCGCCCGGGCAGGTCAGGCCCTCAATATCCTGCTGGTGACAGAAAACGCCACAGACCAGGCCTTCACCGCCCCCGTGGCCCTTTGGGGCAGTCTGGGCGGCCCCTGGCGGGAGCTGCTGCGGGAGGAACGGGAATTTCCGGCCCACAGCCACCCTCACCTTTACTTTACCATCCCCGCCCAGCGTCTGTCCCCGGATTTCTGGGACGGCCAGGAGGTAGATGAGCTGGCCCTGGCCGCCGGAGAAACTGCCCCGGATCCCCAGGAGCACGGCGTGCTGGTATTCTTTGTATAACACTCCCCTCATATTATAATAAGGAGAATGACTATGGATTTCGCCAACGCTTCCTGCACGGAATTTGTCACTGTCCTCGCCTCCAACGCCCCGGTTCCCGGCGGCGGCGGCGCTTCCGCCCTGGTGGCTGCCATCGGCACTGCCCTGGGCAATATGGTGGGCTCCCTCACCGTGGGCAAGAAGAAGTACGCCGACGTGGAGGAGGAGATCATCGCCCTCAAGCAGAAGTGCGACAGCCTCCAGAAGGAGCTGCTGGACCAGATCGCTGCCGACGCCAAGGGCTTTGAGCCTCTGGCCAAGGCCTACGGCATTCCCAAGGACGACCCCAACCGGGACCAGATCCTGGAGGAAGCCACCATCGTGGCCTGCCAGGTACCGGTGAAGATCATGGAGCTGTGCTGCGAGGCCATTGAGGCCATTGCCGTGTTTGCCGCCAAGGGCAGCCGCCTGGCCGTAAGCGACGCCGGCTGCGGCGCCGTGTGCGTCAAGGGCGCCCTGCAGGCCGCCTCCCTCAACGTGTTCATCAACACCAAGACCCTGAAAAACCGGGAGCTGGCGGAGGAGATGAACCGCAAGTGCCTTGGCATGCTGGACAAATACGGCGCCATGGCCGACGAGATCTTCGAGACGGTAAAGGCCGGGTTCTTCGCCTGAGCAGCCGTCACCCCACACACAAAATGATAGGATAATACGAGGTAGAATATTATGGCTAAGCTGCTGTTAGGAAAAGAAGTCAACGAAAAGCTCAATGCCCGGATCATTGCCCAGTGCGAAGAGCTGAAGGCCCAGGGCGTACAGCCCACTTTGGGCATCATCCGATGCGGCGAGCGGCCCGACGATCTCAGCTACGAGCGGGGCGCTACCAAGCGGGCGGAGACCCTGGGCGTGGCAGTGGAGAAGTTCCTGCTGCCCGAGGATGTGAGCAAGGAGGATCTCCTCAAGGTCATCGACGAGATCAACGCCAACGACAAGATCCACGGTGTTCTTATGTTCCGTCCCCTGCCCAAGCACCTGAAGGCGGATCAGGACGAGATCTGCAACCGTCTGGATCCCAAGAAGGATGTGGACGGTATGACCGACGGCTCCAACGCCGGCGTGTTTATGGGCAAGGAGCTGGGCTTCGCCCCCTGCACCCCCGCCGCCTGCATGGAGATCCTGGATCACTACGGTATTGACTGCACCGGCAAGAAGGCCGTGGTTATCGGCCGGAGCCTGGTGGTAGGCAAGCCCGCCGCTATGATGCTCATGGGCAAGAACGCCACTGTTACCGTCTGCCACACCCGCACCAAGGATGTGCCCTCCATTACCCGGGAGGCCGACATTCTGGTGTCTGCCGCCGGCGTGCTGGGCAGCCTCACCAAGGACTATGTCCGTCCCGGTCAGATCGTGGTGGACGTGTCCATCAACTGGGACCCCGAGAAGGTCAACGCCAAGGGCGGCAAGGGTGCTATTGCCGGCGACGCCGTGTTTGACGAGGTGGAGCCTATCGTAGAGGCTATTACCCCTGTTCCCGGCGGCGTGGGCGCTGTCACCACCAGCGTGCTGATCGGCCATGTGGTGGAGGCCGCCAAGCGCAGCGTCCAGTAACGTTTCATCTATTTCCCGTGTTCGCAAGGAGGAATACACTATGAATCTTTTTACTGCGGCGGAGACTACCGCCAATTATGCCAGTGCCGGAGCCGCCAAGGCCAAGCTGCCTATTTCCAAGATGGTGCTCATGGGCATTCTGGCAGGCTTCCTGATCGGCTTCCCCTCCTGCGTGACCAACATGGCCACTTATGCCCTGGATAACAACAGCACCGTGCGCATGGTGTCCGGCCTTCTCTTCGCCTTTGGCCTGGGCATGGTGGTGATCACCGGGGCGGAGCTCTTTACCGGCAACACTCTCATTACCATCAGCGTTCTGGATAAGAAGGCTACCCTGACGGGCATGCTCCGCAACTGGGTATTCGTGTACATCGGAAACTTTCTGGGTTCCATGATCCTCTCCTTCATCTGTGCCCAGTTCGGCTGGCTCAGCGCCGGCGGAAACGCTCTGGCTGCCTACTCCATGAAGGTGGCGGCAGGCAAAATGACCATGCCCTTCCAGAATGCCTTCTTTATGGGCGTGCTGTGCAACATTCTGGTGACCATCGGCGTACTCCTCTCCCTGGCAGGAAAGGACGGCGTCAGCCGTTTTATCGGCGCCTGGGCCCCGGTGATGTTCTTTGTTACCTGTGGCTTCAACCACTCCATCGCCGACATGACCTACTGCATGCTGGGCCTCTTCGCCAAGGGCAACGCCGCCTATGTGGAGGCCGCCCAGAGCGCCGGTGTGGCCCTGGAAAGCCTCACCTGGGGCAACTACTTTACGGGCAACCTGATTCCCGTCACCCTGGGCAACCTGGTAGGCGGCGTATGCGTGGGCGCCCTGTTCTGGTTTGCTTATCTGAAAGGAGCTTCCCGTGACAAAAAGTGAGCTGCGGGGGACCATTGCCGCGGCGGTGAAAAACCTGTCCCCCACCTACTGCCGTGAGGCGGACGCCGCCATCTGCCGCTTTGTGACCAATTCCCCGGCCTATCAGAGAGCCCGCACTATTTTCTGCTATGTGGGCAATGAACGGGAGATTGATACCACCGCCCTGCTGCGGGCCGCTTTCCAGGACGGCAAGATTCTGGCCGTCCCCCTCTGCACTGCCCCCGGCGTCATGGAAGCCCGGCAGATTCAGGGCTTCAGCGATCTGGTCAGCGGTAAGTACGGCATTCTGGCTCCCAAGCTCCACTGTCCTCTGGTGGAGCCCCAGGATTTTGACCTGGCTATCGTACCCTGCTGTACCGGCAACGCCAAGGGCCAGCGGCTGGGCTACGGCGGCGGCTATTATGACCGCTACCTGCCCCTTGTCCAGTGCCCCACCATGCTGCTGTGCCGCAGCCGTTTGGTGACGGAGGACATTCCCACAGAACCTCACGATCAGGTCATGACCTATCTGGTAACAGAAGAGGGCGTGACCCTCTGCGGAAATACGCACTGAACCGCCCCTCTGCCGGCAGGCCGCCGGGAAATGAGGCATGCTCATTTCCCGGCGGCCTTTCTTTCCCCCAGGCTTTTAGGCAGGAAAAATATGAAAAATCTGTTAAAAAGCCCCTGTCCCCTGCGGAAAACGACGCAAAGCTATTGTTTATTTTCGGTGAATTTTTTGTGAATTTCAGAGAATAAGCCCTCTGCGGCAGCGAAAACCGGTGAAAAAACGTTGACCTGGCCGTCAGAAAGTGCTATAACCCACTAGGAGGAATACGTCCGGCGGATGGAATTTCCTGTCGCCGGCGGAAGGAGGTGCGTACCCATGATGGGCATTCTTCTCGGTCTGCTCTTTGGCAGCGTGCAGCTGTATCTGCTGCTGCTGGCCGTCAATTCCCTGGCAAAGGGCCAGCTGAAGGTGTGGCCTTTGGCCCTGCAATTTTTCTGTCCGATGATGGGTCTTCTTGTGTGCGCGCTGACGGCCAGAGAACACCTGATCCCCTGTGCCGCCACCATGTCCGTGCTGCTTATCGGCGGTGCGGCAATCAAACTCATTGCTGTACGCAAAGGAAAGAAGGGTTGAACACATTGCCTGAACTGTTGTTGCGCTACGCTCTGGTGATTCTTGGCCTGGTCATGGCCGCGGGAGGTTTCCTCTGGCGCCGGCATATTTCCATGCAGGCGGCTGCCTCCGGTCATCCCGCTACCCGAAAACAGATGCTCTGGCCTACTGTCCTGCTGGTGGCAGGATTGTGGTGCCTGGTGGAACGGCTGCTGCAGCTGCTGCTGGGAACCAAGCCTTCGGAAGACTTTTCCGTAAGCATCTGGGCGGAACGGGTGGATATCGGTGGTGTCACCATCAGCTCCACAGTGCTGGTCACCTGGGCCATGATGGCAGTACTGCTGGTACTGGCCATACTGATCCGTCTGCTGGTGATTCCCCGGATGACAGACCGGCCTCACGGCCTCCAGAACGTACTGGAGATCTGTGTGGAGTATATCTGCAGCTTTACCAAGTCCAATACCGGCGATCTGGGCGCTGCCCTGCCCGCTTATATCTTCACTGTGGCGGTATTTATGATCAGCTGCGCAGCGGTGGAGCTGCTGGGGGTCCGAGCCCCCACCTCGGACATCACCATGACCTTTTCCATGGCCCTGGTGACCTTTGTCCTCATCAACTACTACGGCATTAAGAAGAAGGGTGTACTGGGCCGGATCAAGTCCCTGGCCAAGCCCACCCCCGTGGTATTCCCCATTAAGATCGTCTCTGAGCTGGCGGTGCCGGTATCCCTGGCCTGCCGTCTCTTCGGCAATATGCTGGGCGGTCTTATCGTTATGGATCTGCTTTACTATGCCCTGGGCAACGCCGCCATTGGCTTCCCCAGCGTGCTGGGATTGTATTTCAATGTATTCCATCCCCTGATCCAGACCTACATCTTTATTACCTTGACACTGACCTTTATCGGAGAAGCGGTGGAATAACGCCGCTCCCGCTGTGAATATTTGAAACGGAGGAAATAATTACTATGAATACTGGAATGATTGCCATTGCTGCCGCCCTGGCCCTGCTGCCCTGCGCTTTCGCAGGTCTGGGCATGGGCCTTGCCACCGGTAAGGCTGCCGATGCTACTGCCCGTCAGCCTGAGGCTGCCGGTAAGATCAGCGCATCCCTGATGATGGGCCTTGCCCTGACTGAGTCCTGCGCCATCTACGGCTTCGTCACTGCCCTGATCATTATCTTCACGATGTAAAGGAGGAAGGCGGCCATGGAACTCTATCCCATTGATATTGCCATCCATCTGGTCAACATCCTGGTGCTCTATGTGCTGCTGCGGGTGCTGATCTGGAAGCCTGTACGCCAGTTTATGGCAGGCCGCGAGGAGCGGGTGGCCGCTCAGATGGAACAGGCGCGCGCCCTCCAGGCTGAGGCGGAAAAGATCAAGGCCGACTACGACGCCCGTCTGGTGGACGTACAGGCCACCTGCGACAAAATGCTCTCCGAAGGACGCCTGGCGGCTCAGACCACCGGCCAGAAGTATATCGACAAAGCCCGGGCCCAGGCGGACACCATTCTCTCCGAGGCACGGGCCCAGGCCGACGAGGAAAAGCGTCGGGCCATGGACGAGGTCAAGGAGGAGCTGGCGGACCTGGCAGTGGATATGGCCAGCCGTGTACTGCGCTTTGACGAGCAGACCCGCCGCAACATCCTTCTGGGCACCGGCACCAAGACCGGCTCCCGGAAAGGCGTTCTCAAGCTGGCTGCCCCCTGCGACAACAAGGAGCTCAGCGCTATTATCGACCGTCTGGAGCGGCTGCTGGGCTGCCATCTGGAACTGACCACCGAGATCGACTCCTCCCTCATCGGCGGCTTTGCCGCTCTGGTGGACGGGAAGGTCTACGATTTCAGCTATGTTACCCAGCTGACAGCCATGCAGCAGAAGCTGGCGTAACGGGAGGCTGTCCATGCTGAATTTTGATCAAGCCTCCCTGGGGAAATTTTTACAGGAAAAGCTGAAGGATTTCCATCCGGAAATGGTCAGCTATGAATACGGCACGGTCCAAAGCTGTGCCGACGGCATTGTCCGTATCTCCGGCCTTACCCGGGCGGAGTACGGCGAACTGCTGGAATTTGAAAACAATGTCTATGGTATTGCCCTGGACATGAGCCTGGACGGCGTCAGCGCCGCCCTCTTCAGCCGGGGTGACACGGTCCGCCCCGGAGCCCCGGTACAGGGTACCGGCCGGGTAGCGGACATCGGCGTAGGCAAGGAGCTGCTGGGCCGGGTTATCGACCCCATTGGCCGCCCCCTGGACGGTCTGCCCCTTCACACCCGGGAATTTCGTCCGGTGGAGACCCCGGCTCCGGCCATTATGGACCGCGCCCCGGTGGACACCCCTCTGGAGACCGGCGTGCTGGCGGTGGACAGTATGATCCCTATTGGCCGTGGCCAGCGTGAGCTGATTATCGGCGACCGCCAGACCGGCAAAACCTCTATTGCCCTCTCCGCCATGGCCAACCAGAAGGACACCGGCGTGATCTGCGTCTACTGCGCCATCGGCCAGAAGGCTGCCAGTGTGGCCAACCTGGTCCACACCCTCCAGGAAAGCGGCACCATGGAGCATACCGTGGTGGTGGCCTCCACTGCTGCGGACAGCTCCGCCATGCAGTACCTGGCCCCCTATGCCGCCTGCGCCGTCGCGGAATACTTCATGTATAACGGCCAGGACGCCCTGGTGGTCTACGACGATCTAAGCAAGCACGCCGTGGCCTACCGTACCATGTCCCTGCTGCTGCGCCGGCCCTCCGGCCGTGAGGCCTATCCCGGCGACGTATTCTACCTCCACTCCCGGCTGCTGGAACGGGCAGCCCGGCTGTCCCCTGAAAAGGGCGGCGGCTCCATGACCGCCCTGCCTATCATCGAAACCATGGCCGGGGACATCTCTGCCTACATCCCCACCAACGTCATTTCCATTACCGACGGCCAGATCTACCTGGAAAGCGAACTGTTCCACGCCGGCGTACGTCCGGCGGTAAACGTGGGCCTGAGCGTATCCCGTGTGGGCCGTGCGGCCCAGTACGGCGCCATGAAGGCCGTATCCGGCAGCCTCCGCCTTCAGGTGGCCCAGTACCGGGATATGGCGGTATTTGCTCAGTTTGGCGCCGATGTGGACGCCGCCACCAAGAAGCTGCTGGATCAGGGCGAGCGGATGACAGAGCTGCTCAAGCAATCCCGTGAGCGGATCCTCAAGCTTTCCGAACAGGTGGCCCTTCTGGAGGCCCTGCGGATCGACGCTCTCCAGTCCATCCCCACCGCCCGGGTAATCCGTTTCTCCCGCCAGCTTCTCGAATGGCTGTGGAGCAACCACAGCCAGATCATGACCGCCATCGACCAGGGCAAAGAGCTGCCGGAAGATCTGTCCCAGCCCCTGGAGCAGGCCATTGTGGCCTTTGCCAAAAACTGGGAGGCGTAAGCCATGGAGAGTGTCAGCGAGATCCGGCACCACATTGACGCTGTCAGCCAGACCCGGAAAATTACCAGCGCCATGCAGATGGTGTCATCTGCCCGCATGAAAAAGTTTACCCGGCATATTCCTTACAACAACGCCTATTACCTGAAGCTCCAGACCACCATGAAGGATATTCTGGAGTCCTCTCAGGAAGTGGACCACCCCTATCTCCGGACCCATCGCGGCCACCGCCGGGCTTACATCGTTATTGCCGGCGACAAGGAGATGGCGGGCAGCTATAACCACAACATTCTCAACAAGGCCTACGAGGAGATCCAGAAGCAGAAATCCGACTTCTATATCGTCACCGTGGGCATGATTGCCACCCAGTTTTTCCGTAAACGGGGTATTGAGCCGGAGTACGAGGTGGCGGGCACCGCTCAGGACCCCTCCCTCTACAACGCCACGCAGCTGGCCTACCATGTAATGGAGTCCTTTGACGCCAACCGCACCGACGAGATCTGCATCTTCTTTACCCTTTACTGCGGCGAGGACGGACGGCCGGTGCTGGAGCCCCGGATGAAGCGTCTGCTGCCCATCCGCCTCACCGACTTCCAGAACATTAAGGCCGAGGAGCGGCTCACCGATGTGATCTACAACCCCTCCCCTCAGGAGCTGTTTGACCAGCTGGTGCCCCAGTTTCTTATCTCCCGTATCTACGATTCCCTGGTCCAGTCCTATGCATCGGAGCATTTTTCCCGGATGAACGCCATGCAAAGCGCCACCCGCAATGCCGATGAACTGCTCAAGCAGCTGAACCTGGACCTGAATATGGCCCGTCAGACTCAGATTACCAACGAGATCGCCGAAATCAGCGGCGCCAGTCTGGCCCTGACGGCGGCAGAGAAACCCAACCACAAGGAGGCGAACACCATGGAGCAGACGCTCCAGGAGGCTATTATCTCTCAAATTTCCGGCCCGGTGCTGACCGTGCTGTATCCTCCCCAGGAGCAGTGGAAGCTCCACGACCTGGTGGTAACGGAAAGCGGCGTGCACATGGAGGTGGCCGCCCATTCCGGCCCCGGCGAGTGCCGCTGCATTGCCCTGGAGGCTACCTACGGCCTCAGCTGCGGCATGAAGGTCACCAATACCCGCAGCTGCATTCAGGTTCCCGTAGGGGAACAAACCCTGGGCCGGGTGGTGGATGTCCTCGGCAACCCCATTGACGGCGGCAAGCCTATGGAGGGCGAACGCTGGGGTATCTATCGCAGAGCTCCTATTTACGAGGAGCTGAGCCCCAAAATTGAGTTCTTTGAAACCGGTATCAAGGTCATTGACCTTTTGACCCCCTATGCCAAGGGCGGTAAGATCGGCCTGTTCGGCGGCGCCGGCGTGGGCAAAACCGTCCTGATCATGGAGCTCATCTACAACATTGCTAAGCAGCACGGCGGCTACTCCGTGTTTACCGGCGTGGGCGAGCGCAGCCGTGAAGGCAACGACCTGATCCACGATATGCGCGCTTCCGGCGCTATCTCCAAAACTGCCATGGCCTTCGGCCAGATGAACGAGCCCCCCGGATCCCGTATGCGGGTAGCCCTTACCGGCCTTACCATGGCGGAGTATTTCCGGGATAAGATGAATCAGGATGTGCTGCTGTTCATCGACAACATCTTCCGTTACGTCCAGGCGGGCAACGAGGTTTCCGCCATGCTGGGCCGTATGCCCTCCGCCGTGGGCTATCAGCCCACTCTGGCTGAGGAGCTGGGAGAGCTGGAGGAGCGTATTACCTCCACCCGCAGCGGCTCCATCACCTCCGTCCAGGCCATTTACGTCCCTGCCGACGACCTGACGGACCCTGCCCCTGCCACCATCTTCTCCCATCTGGACGCCACCACCGTCCTCTCCCGTCATATCGCTGAGATGGGCATTTATCCGGCAGTCAGCCCCCTGGAGTCCAACTCCCGGATCCTGGATCCCGCCATTGTAGGCAAGGAGCACTACGAGGTGGCCCGCCAGGTCCAGGAATGCCTCCAGCGGTACAATGAGCTGAAGGATATTATTGCCATCCTTGGTATGGATGAACTGGGTGAGGAGGACCGGAAAGTGGTTTACCGGGCCCGGAAGATCCAGCAGTTCCTATCCCAGCCCATGAATGTGGCTGAGGCCTATACTGGTAAGCCCGGACGCTTTGTGCCTCTGAAGGACACCATCCGCAGCTTTAAGGCCATCGTAGACGGCGAGGTGGACGACCTGCCGGAGAGTGCCTTCTTCATGGTGGGCGACATCGACGAGGCCATTGACAAGGCCAAGGAGATGACCAAAAATGGCTGAGAACACCTTCCCCTTTGAAATCCTTACCCCGGAGCACAGCTTCTTCTCTGGTGATATTGAGGCCCTTACCTTTACCGCCAGTGACGGCGAGTGGACCATTCTGAAGGGCCATGCCCCTATGTTGGTGGTACTGCGCCCCGGAACTGTAAAGATCAAGCAGAACGGCCAGTGGCGGGAAGCTGTCAACTCTGAGGGCTACATGGAAATCACCCCCCACCACACTGTCCTCTTCGCCCAGACCTGTGAATGGCCGGAGGAAGTGGACCGCAACCGGGCAGAGCGTTCCCGCCGTATGGCGGAGGAGGCCCTGCGCCAGAGCCACAGTCAGGCCCAATTCCGGGCCAATCAGGCCATGCTGGCCCGGGCTATGGCACGGCTGCGCAACAGCCGCAACAACGTCAATCTGGACTAAACAAAAAGAGGCCGGAGACAAAATGTCTCCGGCCTCTTTGCCGTCTGCGGGTGTGGGATGCAGCTATCTCCGGGCGGGCCGCCGTCCACGAGTACATAACGATCTACATGGCTATCTACGAGTACATGGGGCTATCTACAACTACACGGTTATCTGCGAGTACATAGCGTTTGCAAGTAGTATACGGCCTCCTACGCCTCTGTACAGAAGGGCCTTGTCCCTTTTTTCCGGCTGCGCGATGGGCTGTCAGGCCGGAAGCAGAATTTCTCGATGGCCTTTGCCACCCCGTCCTCGTCATTGGAAACGGTAACATAATCTGCCGCCGCCTTCAGGGACTCCTCCGCGTTGGCCATGGCCACGCCAATGCCCGCCGCCTGGATCATGCTCAAATCGTTGCTGCCGTCCCCGAAGGACATGGTCTCCTCTATGCCGATTCCCAGATGGCGGCACAGAAAGCCCAGAGCTTCCCCCTTGGTGGCCAGCTTATCATTGATTTCAATATTGTTGCTGATGGAGCTGCTGACCGCCATGTCCGGGAAAATCCGGCTAAGGTGCTCCAATTCCTCCCGCCGGCGATCCATATCCTTAAAGAACATCTGGATCTTCTGAAGGGGCCGGTTTTCCCGACGGATAAAGCCCCGGAAGTCCTCCACCGGCCGCCGCAGCTCCTTCACCATCCGGTTGACACGGGGATCCTGGATAAACTCATCAATACGGACGTAGTTCCTCTCGTCCATGTAGCCCCAGCCATCCAAAAAGCAGTCGTAAATCACCGGAAGGGTATCCAGTGCGTCAAAGATCCCCTCTGCCGCCGCCGGCTGGATCTCCGCACGATGAAGGATCTTTTTCTCCTCCGCATCGTAAACCTGGGCACCATTCACCGTCACTACATAGCGGACAAAGGGAAGCTCCCGCACCACTGCGGGCATCCCGTCGTAAAATCGGCCGGTAGAGGGCACGATATGGATCCCCCTGGCCGCTGCCGCCTCCAGAGCTGCCCGGTTGGCCGGCGAGATCTGTTTATCGCTGGTAAGCAGCGTCCCGTCCAGATCCAGCAAGATAATTTTTACAGACATAGTGGTTCTCCTTTTTCCATGTGTTCCAGGCGCTCCAGCCAGAATCCAGCAATGGGGGCGCCGGGCCCGGGCAGACCGAGGGCGGGACCCAAAAGGTCCCGCCCTCCCTGCTATATCACACGGCGCCTAAAAGGCGCCATGAGAGCGATTATTCCTCATCAATGCCATCCGTCTCCAGCAGGCCATAGCCGCCGTTCTTACGCCGATAGACGATGCACACCACCTGCTCGGGATTGCGGAAAACGAAGAAATCGTGGCCCAGCAGATTCATCTGCAGAATAGCCTCCTCCGCCGCCATGGGCTTTGCCGCCACATGTTTGGTGCGCACCACCTCGAATTCCCGCTCTTCCGTGATCTCAAACTCCTCAGGCACATCGGGGACAAGAGCGTCCTGGCGCAGGCGCTTGCTCAGGCGGGTGCGGTTTTTGCGGATCTGCCGGTCGATGGTAGCGGTGGCCGCATCGATGATGCTGCGAATATCGCCATCCCGGGTCTCCTCTTGAGCACGGAAAATGGTGCCGCCGCCGCGAATGGTAACTTCCACCACACAGCGGTTATCCTTTTCCACTGCGAAGGTCACAATTGCGTCGGCATCCTCCCGGAAGTAACGATCCAGCTTGGAGATCTTCTTCTCGGCATACTCTTTTACGGAGTCATTGAGGGCTACCTTCTTGCAGGTAAATGTGAACTTCATAAAATCGCTCCTTTCTTGCTTCCCCTGTTAGGGTAGTTCTATTGTATCATCTCCCGGCAGGCTTGTACAGCACTATTTTTCCAAATGCCGGGACAGAAAGACGATTTTGTCCAGCCGGTACAAGGGGAAAAATCTTTCCGACAGCATTCGCCAAAAGTTCCCGGAATGCGGCAAAAGCTCCTGTTTACAAAGGACGGGCCAGGTTGTACAATACGAATGGAAGCTTTCCAATATCCCACCCGCCTGGGCCGCTGGTTTACCAGCGGCTCTTTTTTATTTTCCGCTCCACTGTACCCACTCCACCTTTTCCCAGCTCTGCATCACCGGGAGATAAAAAAGCACGGAGGGGTTTCCATACTCCCTCCGTGCTGCTGTTCAGTTGGAAAAGCGCATAATCTTTTCATCTGCTCTGGCCATGCCCAGATCCTCCCGGGCCACCTTCTCGATGAGCTCCGGATCCTGGCTGTTGGCAATATCCTCCGCCAGACGCTGATTGGTTTCCTGGAGATCCGCCAGCTGGGCGGCATACACCGCCTCCTCTGCCTTGGCCTCCTGCAGCTTCCCGTACATATTCAGGAACTGGATCCCGATGCCCAGGAACAGCGCCAGCAGGATGATGGCCGTCAGCTTGCCGCTGGGCCGCTTTTTGGTTTTCACAGGGGCTTTTTTCTTGGTCTCGCCGGCCATCTCATCTTCTCCTTTTCTGACGGGCAAGGCCCCGTGGCCCCTCCGTCGTGTGGATATTATTGTAAACCACTTCTTCCAAAAAGAAAAGAGTTTTTTGAAATTTTTCCGGCAAATCACCAAAAATTTTTTTAGCCAGTTCACCGGCGTCAGTAAAACTGCCGCCCAAAACTCCCACAGCGGCGCCATAAGCTCGCTGAGCAGGCAGAAAAACAGCACCGCGCCGCCAACCACGCCCATCAGGATAAAGATCCGCAGCTCCCCGTCCCCTGCCATCACAAAAAGGAACAGGCCGGACACCGCTGTTATGCCGTACAGCGCGTCCAAAATTCCGCCCCATACCACCCCGCCCCGGCGGCGAAACGGGCGCAGCAGGTCGTACAGGAGGCCCAGCACACCTCCCAACAGCACCGAGCGCAGAAACAGCATCAGCTGCTGGGAAATATTGACGCCCATCAGCCCAGCAGCCGCCGCAGGAACCCACCCCGACGGTCGGCAGGGGTGCTGTCCTCATAGAGCAGGGTGTGGATGGTGCCATCCACATGGAGCTCCCCGCCGTCCAAATTCAGCTTCCCGATGTGCAGGTTCATCCCACCCACTACCAAGGTACCGGCGGTAGTTGACATAACAATCTCTTCCTCGTCAAACCGCTCTACTTCCTCCACCCCGGACACTACCAGCCGTTCCCGGCCATCCAGCTCAAGCCGGTGCTGCATACCGGCCATCATTTCATCATAGGGCATAGAAAAACCTCCCATATCCATCTTCTCTAGATGTATATGGGAGGTCTGTCCGATTTATGCGTGTTCCTCCGGCAGACTGCCGCTTATACTTCCCGATACAGGGCGGCAGCATCAGCCTTGCCCGCGTTCTCCTGGACGGAGACTACCTCCACGGACAATGTCCGCTCCCCGAACCGGATGGCAATTACATCCCCTACCTTCACTTCATAGGAGGCACGGGCCACCTTGCCATTGACAGTAACCCGCTCGTTGTCGCAGGCCTCATTGGCTACCGTCCGGCGCTTGATGAGCCGGGAAACCTTCAGATATTTGTCCAGCCGCATAGGGCCCTCCTTTTCAAAAAGACGGGGCGCGGCTTTCCGCCGCGCCCCGGTCAGTCCGTTTTACTCCGCCACAGCGTCCTTCAGGGCCTTGCCGGCCTTGAACACAGGAACCTTGGAGGCAGGGATCTGGATCTCCTCCTTGGTCTTGGGGTTGCGGCCCACACGAGCCTCACGCTTCTTTACCTCAAAGGAGCCGAAGCCCACCAGCTGCACCTTCTCGCCGTCCGTCAGGGCACCGGCAATGGCTTCCAGAGCGGCATTGACAGCAGCCTCAGAATCCTTTTTGGACAGGGCAGCCTTCTCTGCTACCGCATTGATCAATTCAGCCTTATTCATCGTGAGATGTTCTCCTTTACTTTCTTTTGTCAAGGGCAGCGCCCCGCTATTCGATACACAAAACTAATCTATCATACTTTTTCCTCAGTTGCAAGGATTTTATCCCTTAAAACCGGCTTCCAGCTGAAAAAATGTGAACCTTACGAACCGAATCAGCGGATATGCAGGAGGGCGGCGATCTTATCGCCCTTGGGGATCATCTTCAGATCTTCCCGGGTAATGAGCCGCAGGGCCAGCACCAGGATCAGATACACCACCACTGCCGCACCAATGGCCGCCATGGTAGCCAGGCTCTCCTTGACGTAGCCGCCGGTCAGGAACCGGCCGCACAGGCCATGAACTGCCCAGGCGGTGGCGCCCATAATGGCGGAGGCCAGCACAGGCTTTGCAAATACCTTCAGGTAGTTAGGCTTCTCCGCCAGCAGCCGCCATACGATCACCAGGTTTACCGTGGCGATCAGGCCATAGCACACCAGGGTACCGATGGGAGCGCCCTTGATGTTGATATCCGGGTTGCCTACCAGCACATAGTTGATCAGGACCTTCACCGCGCCGCCCAGGAGCATGGTGTAGATGGGCAGCTGGACCTTGCCGTGGGCCTGCATGATGGAGTTGGTCAGCAGCATCACGCACACAAAAATGGAGGCAATGCCCAGCAGCTGCAAATGATAGGTGGCAGCGGCGGCGGCCTCCGCCTGAGCGGGATACAGCAGCTGCAAAATGGGGCCCGCCAGCATGGAAAGCCCGGTTCCGGCAGGAATGGCCAGCAAGGCAATCAGCCGGAAGCTGGTGGTGACCACCCGGTTGATCTCCCCGTGCTCTTTCCGGGCCACCGCCACGGAAATGGCGGGGATCAGGCTGATGGCCACAGCCGGCAGGAAGGAAGCGGGCAGATTGAAAAGGGTACTGGAGAAGGTGTACTGGCCGTAAAGGGCAGCCGCCTCCTTTTCCGCAAGGCCCAGCACGCCCTGGAGCTGGCCCAGGATAATGGTCTGGTCCAGCAGGTTCAAAAGGCTCATGCCCGCCTGTCCGATGGTAATGGGGATACCCAGCCACAACAGCCGCTTGAGGATCACAGCGTGACTTTGGGGCGTATCCGTCCCCCACAGCACCGGTCCCCGGTGGCGGCGGTAATTGATGATCATGTACAGCATGGCCAGCACCGTACCGGCGCTGACGCCCACAATGGCGCCGGCGGCGCCGATCTCCAGGGGCTTGCCCGCCTGGATCAGATACCAGGCCAGCGGCAGACCGATGAGAAGCTTGAACAGGGCCTCAATAAACTGGGATACCGCTGTGGGTACCATGTTCTGCCGCCCCTGGGCAAAGCCCCGGTAGGCACACATGATGGACACACAGATTACCGATACGCCCAGGGCCTTGATGGGCCAGTAGGCCATGGAGTTGTTCATCAGCTCCGCCAACTGCTCGGTAAAGAGAAGCATGGCCAGCGTTCCCACTGTACCCACCGCCACAAACAGTGCCATGGCGGTATTGAAGCAGCGGCGCATCTGGTTGCGCCGGCCGGTGGCGTTGGCCTCGCTGATGAGCTTGCTGAGGGCCAGAGGCAGTCCGGCGGTGGAGAGGGTCAGGAGGAAGGCGTAGATGTTGTAGGCGCTCATGAAGTGAGTAACGCCTTCATCCCCCAGGATATTGTTCAGGGGGATCTTGTACAGGGCGCCGCAGATCTTGACGAACACGGTGGAGATGGCCAGCACCGTCACGCCGCCCATAAAGGACTGTTTCTTTTCTTTGGACATGGAATAACCTCTTTATT
>ERZ1643251.2273-NODE-2273-length-19861-cov-4.707715_pt1 | contig 19861 bp, 34 predicted proteins | sample MGYA00579261_ERZ1643251 | MGnify/ENA primary metagenome ERZ1643251 (study PRJEB29033, sample SAMEA4952267) | chicken gut metagenome | biome: Broiler Chicken; feature: Gastrointestinal Tract; material: Caecum | place: Ireland | collected 2018 | study: Broiler... | reverse complement strand
ATATGGATATAGAGATACTCAAAAGACTTGCAAAGTATTTTGGGATAGATCAATATTATTTTTGCAATGAGTACCATGTGTTTATGGATACTATGGATGTGCCGGAACTATTAAAACGCATACGGGAGAAATCTGGATTGACACAGAGAGAGTTTGCAAAAAAGAAGGGGATACCGTTGTCGGCATATAAAGTCTATGAGAGCGGAAGGGTGAGACTTCAGGAGAAGTATTGGAAAAAACTGCAGAAGGAGTTAAAAGAAGGAGCGGATGTATAGGGAGGCTTGTAGGCATGATGGAATCTATCTGGATTTTCTGGAAAAACATTTTGGAAAAATGGATTAGATGTTGTGATATTAGATAAAGAAAACTTTAAATAGAACTTAGAAAGTGGTAAAATTATACAATAGATTTGCCGTTGGATTCTGGAAAATGGAAAGTCGCTTATTAAAAAACGATCCATCGCGCGAAAATAGAAGAAAAGGAGAAAAGGAAATGGGGAAATACATCTCGGAAATAATCGGAGAGACTTTTAAAAGCTGGAGAAAAAATGAGGTCGTATTTATTGCGGCGCCAACTGGATCAGGAAAGACGATGTTTGTTTTATATGACTTAGTTGAATATGCGGCATTACAAGGAGATAAGGTATTGTATCTGGTAAACAGAGCTCTTCTAAAAGATCAGATAAACGAAATAATCAACATGACAGTGAAGCCTGAATTAAGGAAAAATCATATTCCAGAAGAAAAAATTAGAAATGTAATAGCTGTAAAAACATATCAAGAGATCGAGCAGAGTTGTAAAAGTCAAAAAAATATTTTTGAGGAGGATAATAGATATAGATATATCGTTGACGATGAGGCTCACTATTTTTTGACAGATTCCTTGTTTAATACCAATACCGCGATTTCTTTCAACTGGATTAAGGAAAGGCGAGAAAAATGTACTTTGATATTTATGTCGGCAACGATTGATCGGATAAAAGAGTATATTATTACAAATTGCAAATTACAGCCTTTTGATAAGAAAAACAGAGCAGAGGCAGTGAGGGGGGATATTCCACAACAATGCAGATATAGAGAGTATGCCGGAGAAGCAGATTATTCGTGGGTAAATCTTCGAGGTTTAAATGGACTTGAGCAAATCCCAGACCTTATAAAAAAGAGTACAGGGAAATGGCTGATATTTGTAGACAGCATTTCCAAGGGGAAAGAAATTCAAAAAATACTGTTAAAAGAAGAAATTCAAAATAAATTTGTTGAAGCACGAACAAAATATGATGAAGATATCCAAGAGGATATTCAGGGAATTATCAAGAAGAAAAGTTTTGCTCAACAAGTGTTGATTGCTACCAGTGTTCTTGACAATGGTGTAAGCATAAAGGATTATGAACTGCGCAATATGATTATCATGACAGATACAGATGAAGAGTTCATACAAATGTTAGGACGTAAAAGGCTATTAGATGAAGAGAAGAGAAATGCGGAGAAAGTAAATATATATATTTCTCCCAAAAACAAAAAGGAGTTTGAAGAGAAACACAGATATTTTAAAGAAAAGATAAGATTTGTATCAGAGCAGAACATAGAAGCTGACGTTAATATTGTTTTGGAAAAGATTATGCAAGGGAGGAGGTATTACGAAAATACACGATGTCTTGGCTATGTTCAAGAAGGGAAAATGTATTGGAATCATCTTTCGATAGCGCAATGTGATTCCCTATATGGATATTATCAAAAAATCGTAGAGAAATTTCAGGAAGATGAGGATAATGCCTTTTTAAAAGAACAGGCAAGCTGGGTAGGGAAAACAAATGCTGATATTATAAAATTGATTGAAGAAAGTTGTGAGGATAAAAAGGCTGTTTTCGCAAAGAGGTTGGAAGAATCCCTTGAAAAAATTATAGAAGAAAATCAAGATGGATTAACAAAATCACAATATTCAAACTGGAAAACGGACATGAAAGAAGGAATTTGGTGTTTTATAAAGGATCAAGAAGGGATTACCGACAACGATAAAAAATATTTAGGTCAGAATGACCGACCATTGTCTGTAGAAGATTTTGCATTATGTATGAAAAAGGCTGGTTTAAAATACAAAGTTAAGGTAGAAGGGAAAAAAGATCAGACGAGATACATAATTTCATAATCATAGAAAAAAGAAGATTAAGTCGCTGTTTGCAGCGGCTTTTCTTAATGTACTGGGTTAGATATTACAATTTGCGTAACAACCCAAAAAGAATAGATAAAAAGAAAGTTTCATAGATTTACAATGAAACCCTGTTTATCTGGAAAGTGGGTTGTTATGGCTAGAAAAAAGCAGAATATCAAAATCTGTGTACATATCGTAGGAAATATGGACTCTGTGTTCAACAGAGAGGAAGTTCAAGAATTTTGGACAGAGAAAATGGTAGCGATATTGAGAAAGAGCGGGATTACGCAAGCAGACTATGAAAAGTTGCTATAGTATGAAAAAGAATCTGATGATTGACAAAATATAGTAATCATATTTATACTATCCGTGTAAGTTTATATTTCTTACTGCAGCAATCAACCAAGTCACGAAAGGAGGGCAATTATGAGACAGAGAAGCAATGTAACAAAAATAACAACGGAAAACAGCAGGGATCAGATTGTCCTTATGGCGTACATAGAATAGAGAGAATATTTCTAAACCATAACTGGACGATCCGACATCCCTGATTTCAGGAGGTGTCTTTTTTGTGCTATTTTTCAGGAAAGACACTAGAAGAGAAAGGATTTATATTTATGAAAACAGTGAATGGTATCTGTACTTCTGCGAAAATATTCTCAGATGCAGTTGAAGATTATGCGCTCGCGCAGATTAAAATGCTGTGTGACAATGAGGCGTTCAGGGAAAGTAAGGTACAGGGATGCTCTATGCTGTCATCCACTCAGGAAGCAGACATTTGGGAAAGGAAGTAACAGAGTATTATTTAAAAGAAGGGCAGAAATATTTGAAATCTGTTGGAATTGAAGTACCCTATGAGCTGACGTATCTGGAAGGAGATCTGATGGAGTCCTATATCCGTGATCTCCAGATTGTTCAGAAATTTGCAAGACTGAACCGTGAAACCATACTGGACAGTCTGGCAAAGGGAATGAAGTGGAAAGTGCTGGATGTCTGGTCGTCTGTTCATAACTATATTGATATTTCTGGAAATGAAAGAATTATCAGGAAAGGCGCTGCATCTGCGAAAGCGGGCGAGAAGGTGATTATTCCAATTAATATGAGAGACGGCGTTCTGCTGGGTACAGGACTGGGAAATGTTGACTGGAATGAATCAACTCCCCATGGAGCAGGCAGGATTCTGAGACGGGAGGATGTAAAACAGAAGTTTACAGCAGCAAATTTTAAGGCAGGCAGCAAGGATTAGTGAAGCGGAGGGAGAAAGAATATGGCAAAGTTCAGAGAAGTGCCCTGCAGGCATTATCTTGCAAAAGGCGAGTGCAGAAAAGGGCGAAAGGCAGACTATAAAGGCTACTGCCAGCATTGCGGCAAGTATGAACCGAGAGCAAAAGCAGGAAAGAGAAACCGCAAAAAAGAATATAATGAAAAAATCAGAAGAAACTCTAGGTGTAATAGCCCGGAGTTTCTTGTTTTACAGAGAACGTGTATGAGGGAATGCGGCTGTGCATGGGGAAAGAGAGATTGATTTTGCAGATAAGAACGGATATACTATAAGAAATAAAAGAGGAGGATTCTGCAATGGGTGAAAAAGCAGAGATTACCTTTATGCAGGCAAGACTCATCAGGCTTGCATCAGAGAGCTGGAAGATGCCGATTGATAAAATTGTTGAATTATTTAAAAAGATGAATGTGTTTACCTATATAGAAAAGGGGTATGGAATCTTTCACTGCGAAGGTGATGAAGCTGTGCTGGAGGATATTACTGATTATTTAGAAAGAAAAGGAATGGATGTAAATGAAGGAATTAAGTGACGGCCTTATTCTCTATCATGGGAGTTATTGCGAAGTGAATCATCCCATGCTCGTAAAATGTTCAAAAAGAAAAGATTTTGGCAGAGGTTTTTACCTTACAACTTCCAGAGAGCAGGCGGTCAGTTTTTTAAAAACAGCGATTATCAAGGCCGAAATCGGTGGGATCATAAATGCCGGGCAGGAGTATGGAGTCCTGTCAACATTTGAAGTACATTTAAAGCATGAGCTTTCTAACTACATTTTTCAGGAAGCAGATGCACACTGGCTTCATTGTGTTGCGGCACACAGGAAAGCAGACTCTTTTGTAGGGGTAGAAAAAGAAATGGAGCAATATGACGTGATTGTGGGGAAAATTGCAGATGATGCGACAAACAGGACTCTGGTCGCATATGTTTCGGGAACATTTGGCGAAATGGGAAGCAAGAGCGCAGACGACTTCTGCATTGGACAATTGCTGCCAGAAAGGCTGAAAGACCAATATTGCTTTAAGACAGAGAGATCACTGGAGTGCCTGCGCTTTGTAAGAGGTGAGAAAATATGGATGAAGGAATAAAAGTAAAAGAGCAGATGAACTTTACGATCGATATGCTGATCACTATGGTAGTAGAGGAACTTGCAGAGGATATGGGCAAAGACAGGAAGGATATGCTAGCAGATTTTTGTCTGTCAAAAACTGGAAAAGCTCTTTATGACGAGTCCACGAAATTATGGTGCAACGGTCCCTCCTATATTGCAGATATATATAGGGAGGAGCTTGAAGCAAATAAGTCAAAAAGAATATGATGATAGAAAGTCCGGGCTGAATCAAAGCCCGGATTTTTTATAGATAAACTGATCTACAGATTCTTTGGGAATCTTCCATACATTCCCGATTCGGAAAGCCTTGATTTCACCTGAATTTAAGAGATCATATGCTCGGTTTTTACCGATATTCAAATATTCGGCAAGTTCAGGAACTGTCATTAAAGAAACGTCCGGTATACCATTTCTCATGAAATACGGTGTCTGTAAGTCTGACATTGCTGATTCCTCCTTGGAAAGATTATTTATTATTAAAATGTTTAGCGGTATCACTTTTAACAATACGATCTTTCGACCAATCTTTAATTAACAATAAATTTGTTTAATAAAGTATGGGAGAATGAGGGATGAAATAATTTACAAACCTCTTAACTAAAAAGTAAGGGTTACCGCGGTAATCGGCAGGGCGCATGTCCGACAGCCGGTTACCTGATAAATTATGACCAAATACTTTAAGGAGGAGACAGAATGGAAAAGGAGACGTTGAAAAAAGTCACAGTGAAGTTGGAGGACAGCGTATATCAGAGGCTTGTCAGGAAAGCAGACAGAAAAGGGGTTAATATAAGTGAATGTATTAGACAGGAGTTAAGGAATGATAACCTACAGACAGAATTAATGAAGAGCCTGTGCAGAGTATCATCGGAGATAGGACAGATTCTTGATAAGTATGATATTGAAAAAAATGATAGAGATGTTATAGATGCGGAGGTAAGGAAAGTATGGGAGCAGTCAAAATAATTATCCCACAAAAGAAATATGAGAATGATGACGCTGTAGATAAGGTGATTAATTATATCTGCCGGTTAGGAAAACCAGAACTGATAAGAGGCGTGGGAGTATATCCCTTTACGGTCGAAGATATGATCAGGGAGTTTTACATAGTAAAGCGGTTTTATAAAAAAGAGGATGGAAAACAGATATTCCATATTGTTTTCAGTTTTGAAAAATACCTATTTACTGCGAAGGAATGTGTATGGCTGGGATATAAGATTGCTGAATATTGGGGGAATGAAAGGCAAGTGGTGTTTGCTGTACATGACGATACAGATCATTTGCATATCCATATGGGGATCAACACAGTTGCATATACGAATGGAAATTATAAAGCATTCTACCCATTGGAGGAGATTAAAAATTATGTAGAACCGATAGTCCAAAATAGTATATATGCAAAATGGTTTAAGGCAAAAATGTATCTTGATTGTAATATTTAGTTTGTAACAGTGAATAGCCGGATCAGAAATGTTCCGGCTCATTTTAATTAAAAGAGAAAGAGGTGCAAAATGGAAAGTAAAAATTACATACCATTGGTGCGGATGACAATGGTAAAGGAAAAAGAAATTCCGTATGAGACAAAACAAATCAACAGCCCTGAAAAGGTTGCGGAACTGGCAAGACGTATTTTAGAAGGGGCTGACAGAGAGTATTTACTGGTGATATCAGTTGACGCGAGGAGTAAACCTTTGGCTCTTGAAATCATTTCAATCGGGACAGTAAATTCAGCGATGGCAGAGCCGAGGGAAATCTTTAAACATGCAATTTTAAATAATGCAGCAGGGATTATCCTTGTCCACAATCATCCCTCGGGAGATTGTAAGCCGAGTGCGGCTGACAGGCAACTGACAGAACGGATTGAGAAGAGCGGAGAGATTTTGGGAATTGAAGTTTATGACCATGTGATCATAGGAGATGGATATTACAGTTTCGAGGAAGAAGGAGAAAGTGCGGCATGAGTAAATTAAATGATTTAAACAGAAAAAAATTGAACAGAATGGAAGAAATTCGAGAACTGTTAGAAGAACAGAAGAAAGAATTGTTATCTGAAGAAAAGCAGAATGAATTCATGCAGGGCTATTGTTATGCAATACAGATTTTGTTAGACAGTATGGGAAATAAGATTACATAAAATCCGGAGGGTGATGAGCCTTCCGCATTTTAAAGAATTATTTAGATTTTCCGGTTATATCAGAAATAATCTGTTGGACGTGAGCGCGCTGTGTGTCGGTAAGATCTGTTATCTCAAGATATTTTCTGTTATCTAATTCTAAAAGGGTATCCGTACTTACCGAAAAAAAATCAGCAATTTTAATCAGCATTTCGATAGAAGGAAGTATATTGTTGTTTTCCCAATTGGAAACGGTCTGTTTTGAAACACTTAATTCATTAGCAAGCTGAACTTGGCTGTAATTATAGGACAAACGCAATTTTTTAACTATATCTCCGAACATATAAAAACTCCTTTTCTTTAGCTTACTAGTCAAACAATATATTTACTAAATACAAAAGTATTGCTATAATAGACAAAAAGACAGATGTAAGGTTGGGTATTGGTGTAATTATCTTGTAAAGAAAGTTTATCTTTCCATCAGTATTCCTCAATAAATGTGATGCAATGATAAAAAGTGCTGCTAATTAAAGCAGAGCTATATTTTGAAAGGAACGAGAAATATGTTTTGTACAAATTGTGGAAAAGAATTTGAAGATATATATGAGAAATGTCCGTTTTGTGGGGCGGATATTAAGAAAAGCGACAATGTAAAAGATGGTACGCAACAGACAGAAGAAAGTAATAAATCAGGTGTTGATGAACTTCAAACGGAAAAAGTGATTTCTAATGTAAAGAATAGAAAAAAGGGATGTTTTTCAATTGTAATCAAAATATTCATCATATTTTTGCTTATTATTGGGCCGCTTGCAGGCACTGAATTTGGTACAAGAAAAGATTATGTATTAGAAGTAAGCAAATATTATATTTCGCTAGTATTACTTGTTGCCCCTTGGATCGTATTAATACGTAATATAAAAGGTATAAGAGATAAACTTCCTTTATATAAGAAACATAAATTACCGTACACGGTTTTAGCGAGTATTATAGTATGCTTCATCATTGGATTTACACTTCCGTTTGTATATGACACGATAGATTCCCTTCATACAGAGAAATATAAACAAGAATACGAAGCTGCTCAAGAAATCAGGAGGAAAGAAGCAGAAGAGGAAGCTAGGAAGAAAGAGGAAGAGAAAGAAAAGGCGGAAGGAGAGGCGGCGAAGAAAGCCGAAGAAGAAGCGAAAAAGAAGGCGGAAGAAGAGGCGGCACAGAAAGCCGAAGAAGAAGCGAAAAAGAAGGCGGAAGAAGAGGCGGCACAGAAAGCCGAAGAAGAAGCAGAGAAGAAGGCGGAAGAAGAGGCGGCACAGAAAGCCGAAGAAGCAGAGAAGAAGGCGGAAGAAGAGGCAGCGAAGAAAGCCGAAGAAGAAGCAAAGAAAAAGGCTGAGAAAAAGGAAACTACTCTTCCCGAGATTACAGGTGATATAATTCAGGATGCTAAAAATGGATCTCTATTTGTTAAAGGTGGGAAAGTCGCTGATTCTCAGGGGAATGTACTTGACCAGTATTCCGATTATTATGTGAATTCTAATGGCAGTGTAAGCACTGATTATTATGTGGTGGAAGGGCTGTTGGTAAATGGAGATAAGATAACATTTGTAGAGCCGGAAGAGCCAGAGTATGTTATGCCGGGAGAAATAGCGTTAAGCAGGCTCGAAACAGCTACGGATGCAGAGGATGCCAGAAATCTTGTGCGAAATCATTTTGAATATGAGGGGCAATTGGTTAAAATATCTGGAACTGTTCATGAATCAGATGGAATATGGTATTTAGCAGCAGATACCCTGAATAACTGGGTGGTTCTCTATGACATCAGGTGTTTTGATGAAGAGGGATATGGAACACAGATATTAGATGGCGACTATATACATGTAACAGGTACATTTTATTATGATACAGGCTATCTTGACATATATGGCACTACTCTTCATTCACTAAATGATTCTTATGTCGTATTGGATGGATTCTGGAACTGATAGTCTGAAAGAAAAGCCTAGCAAGAATATAAGGCATAAGAAAGAAACGGATACAGGTGAGAAGAATGATCTGGGAAAGGAGACGCGGTTCAAGCTAAAGAAGAATAATGAATACAAAAATACGAGAAATATATAATGGGCTGAATCAGGCGGATAACTGGAATGATGAAATCACCAGAACGATCGAGCAAAAAATCGAGAAGGAATTTTCGGAAATGCAAAGCACTATGAACTGGAAAGAATTTGAACGATACAGAGATAAAATCTTTGCCGTATCAGAACTGGCAAAAGAGGAAGGGTTTATAAACGGTTTTAAATATGCTGTTTTACTGATGACAGAGTGTTATACAGGAAACAAAGATATTATTGTAAAGCCTTGATAATCTTTAAAATCTGTTTTTGCGTTTCAACGGGGCAATTACGCAGCTCGTGTAAAATTTCCTGTTCCAATACAGATGAAGGATCATTGTATTCATCGGCAAGAACAGAATCAACAGTGACATTCAGTGCGTTACATACATGAACAAGCGTAGGAAGCGAGATTTTCACACGATTATTTTCAATATTGCTAATATGGCTGGTGTTTACATCAGCCATATTAGCAATATATTCTTGAGTAAGCCCTTTGGAGAGACGGAGTTTTTTCAATTTTTTCCCTATATATTTAAAATCAAGATCTTTCATACTTAGTTACCTTTCATAAAGTCATTTTTATATTATATTGTATTATTATTGTTGTTAAGCTATAATGTTCTATAAATATATAAATGTTAGTTATAATATAATAAAGAGGTGATATGAATAGTGCCAATCAGAACAACTCCAAAAAAGGAGTCACCGTTAAGAGAAGAAGATAAGAGGATGTGTTCATTTATAATTACTGAACCCAAATATTCTTTTGATGACCTTATTTTACCTGAAAACATTAAGCAGGAAATTGATAATCTGCTGGCTTTAAGCATTTATAGGGGGCTTATATTTCATACATGGGGATTGGATCAGGTCATAAAAGATAAGAAGAATATTACTGCAAATCTATATGGAGAGTCTGGAACAGGAAAAACAATGACAGCCCATGCAATATCAAGAAAATTGAATAAAAATCTTTTGATAGTTAACTACTCAGAAATTGAATCAAAATATGTCGGGGAGACGTCTAAAAATATAGTTGAGTTATTTAAAAGTGCAAAAACACAAGATGCCATTATACTTTTTGATGAAGCAGATGCGTTGCTGTCTAAAAGAGTGAATGTTATGCACAGTGCTACAGATGTGAGTGTTAATCAGACAAGGAATGTGCTGTTACAGTTACTGGATGAATATGAAGGGATCGTGCTATTTACAACTAATTTTATACAGAATTTTGATTTTGCGTTTTTTAGAAGAATACTAACGCATATCAAGTTTGAATTACCTGACCACAGCCTGAGAGAACGATTGTGGGATCACTATTTGGTAGATACGTTGCCCATTGAAGGAGAAAAGAAACATTTTGTAGAAAAACTTAGTGAAATCGAAAGAATTACAGGCTCAGATATTTCAAATATAGTTCTGCAGACTGCGATTTATGCGGCACAGGCAAGAAAGAAGTATATTACTTTACAAGACTTTGAAAATACGGCTGACAAAATTATCCGAAATAAGATCATTATAGAGCATGGCGGATATGAAATTTCTACACGGAAGGTATCAGAAGATTTTGTAAAGGAAAAAATGGGAAAGGATATTGTCAGAAATGGGATTTTTTAAAAATATTTTTTATATAGGAAAAAAAATAATAGAAATAGCCGTAGTGGCAATCAAAAATGAACTGGCACCATTTTTTGAAAAGGCATTAACTATGATGCGCACTGTTCTTAACAAAATAGCAGGAAGGGTTCGTGGAGTTATTTTGGGATCTGCACATTTTTTCCGCAGGGTTGGTACTAAGTATCAGGAAGGGGTGAAAAATTATTCGATAGAGGAAGAACTGGGAGAGTGGAGTGAAACTACTGTGACAAGAGAAATCATGCTTGAAGATATACCGCCGCAATATAGAGGTTTAGAACAAGAATTTGAAATTGATGATACCAGAGAATTAAATTCAGCGCTTACATATTGAAAGAGGTGTATAAATGGAAAAGTTGAGTTCAATATTTAAAGAGTTTTTCGAGACTGTACAGCAAGGGGAAGATACAATAGGAGAGTCCTCAATTAAGGAGTTAACGGATTCTTTAAAGAATTGTGTTAAATTTGAAGATGAGAAATATAGCTTGGAAAGTTATTTGGAGATAGTGGGGAAATATACGGATCAAGTTATTATAGAAGCAGCGGCTAAACAGATGAGATATCTGGGTGGGGAATGTAAAGTCATTAAAGACTGTGATGACGATATGCTTGTCTTTTCTTTGGAAATGTATTTTGAAAATAGGACAGGAAGCAAAATGAAAAAAACTGCAACAAGAAAGATTCCGGCAGATAAATTTACGGATGATACGATACGTTTTTTAGGAAAAGAAGAGAAATGTTTTGAAATAGAGAAGCCGGGAGAAAAGTAAATGTTGACATGGATTATTGTATTAGTGGTTGGAGCAATTGTTATAGGCCTGCTCAAATATCTGCTTGAAGAACACGGTGTCGCAGTAGGTCTGATAATAGTATTGATTATCGTATTCAGTTTGTTTGGATGGATAGGGGTACTGGCCGCAATCGCTATTGCCGCGGTCGTAGTCGGAATAGTGTGTTTAGTCCAATTTATTGGAAAAACGGTAGAAGAACATGATAAACAGAAAAAAGAAACAGCAAAAATAAATTTTGCGACACAAATAAAAAAAGAAGCATTCGAAAATGAAACAGCTTTATTAGAAGAGTTAAATTTAAATTGTCGTTGGCTGGGCTATATGAACGACGAAATGTGGCAGAGAAAATTTCCTAATTATATGGACAAGAAATATGCCACAGATTTTAAGGAGATAACAGCCAATTTTGCAAAGCAGACAGAACAGCAGTATATCACTCAAAATGATGAGTGGTTTCAACCCTTTTTAAGGTATATCATCGAACATCCGCAGGGATCAACACCGACAAAAATGATAAATGAAGTAAACTGTCCCCAGTTTAATGCTACACATTTTACTCCAAACATAGTTCTTTTAAAGAAAAAACTGAAAGAAGGGACTCAAAGAGTTAGTAAGGACGTTCCTCCGTTGTTTGAGGAGATACCTCTTTCAGAAATTGCCGACTGCCTATATGTCCCGACAAAATATGCTTTAAAGCTGTATGGAAAAGAGGAGAAGGAATTTGGGGTTAAACAGGAAGAAATCAGTTTTTCTGATCTTTAGGAGAAACTGAATTTTGCTCTTGAATTAAATAAGCAATAAGGCTATAATATACTTGTAGGTATATAAATATTAGTTATAGAACAAGGAGGAGAATACATGTCAAGAAAAATAGAATATATGTGCAGATATTGTGGGAAGAAAGAATGCAGGGGAGAGACAATGGGGAAACCTATGCCGGGAAAATGTAAGAATAATAGAAACGGTCAAGGACCGCATAGTTGGTCAAAAAACAGAGTTCTTTAGCATGATGTGCATTTGACAGAGCACAAAGAAATTGCGATAAAGCAGAAAAATTAAAAAGGGAAATAAGAGTTAAGCAGAGGTGGTTGTAATGAGTTTTTGGGAAATAGCAAAAATTGCAGGCTCAACGATCGCAGAATCATTTATTGATTCAGCAGAAAACAGTTGTAAAAATATATATACAAATAAAAAAATACCTGAGGAAACGCGTTATAAACATAAAGATATGGCAGACCAATTGGGACAGATCAAAGAAAAAGAGTCTGATTTTAAGGAGTCGGCACTGGAAGAGTTTTACAATGACGAAAAATGATTGGTGGGAAGAGAGATCTTCCTGCCTTTCTTTTTGTAAAACTCCGTTTTTTCAATTGTATATTATCATAGTGAAACTAATAAAACGCACAATAAAAAGGAGGGAATCACTATGATCCTAAATGACAACATGAGAGCCGCTCCGAATCACGGTATTATCTTATGCGTCGGAGGTAGACCAGATGAGGAAACCTATGAGTACGATGGGAACGGAAAGCTGTTGCAGTACAAGAGAGAAAAGAAATAATAAGACAGACGGCAGGAGTAATATACCGCCATCTGTTCTGATGAAAGGAGAAAAATATTATGTTTGATGGGTACGGGCTGTTTGGCACAGGGATTGGAACAGGAATCATTGGAAAAATCGAAGATATTGTATTAGCGGCAGGCTGTGCTGTCGGGGATGTAAAAAGAGCATGGGAAAATTCAAAATATGCTAATGAAATAATGTTGGATGATGAAGCAGGCACAGAGGACGAAAGCGTGAAGGAAGAAACCACCGAAGAAACATTGGAAGAATTGGAGGGACAGGCTCAGGAGAAAACACAGGAGATGGAGACAGAAGAGATTTCCTGATGACATCATGGGATATTGTATTGTAAGTGACAGGCAGAATCCAGTAGTGGAATCTGCCTTATTTTATTGTCTGGAAAGGAGGACGTCCATGAAAGGGATTCAGATTATGATCATCCTGCTTGGCTGTGGGATCAAGCTGTTGGAAATCGTTGCGGAAGATTAAGGAAAATGAAAGTACACAAAAGAGATTGAAAGAAAAGGAGGATTTTATGATGTCAGCAAATGTAGAAAGTATGTTTTATGTAAGGGAAACACCATGGCACGGGTTAGGGACAAGGGTGATGGAAGCCCCTGATTCAAGGGATGCCCTGATTGCGGCGGGACTTGACTGGAATGTGGTACAGGAGCCGATCTATACAGCAGAAAATGCCCTGATCAATGGGTATAAAGCAAATGTCCGCGATTCTGACCGCAGGGTACTGGGCGTAGTCACTGACCGTTACAAAGTAGTCCAGAATCAGGAAGCCTTTGCTTTTACGGATGAACTGCTCGGTCAGGGTGTCCGTTACGAGACGGCAGGGAGTTTACAGGACGGCAGAAAGGTATGGCTGCTCGCGCACATGCCCCATGAGTATATCATCTCAGGGGAGCGTATCAGTCCCTATCTTCTCTTCTCCAATACCCATGACGGCTCCGGCGCTATTAAAGTAGCGCTGACGCCGATCCGCGTGGTCTGCAACAATACCCTGAATCTGGCGCTGGGGACTGCTCAGCGGTCATGGTCTATGATCCATACAGGGAACATACAAAGCAAGATGAAGGAAGCGAAGGATACTCTTTTCAAAGCAGAGAGATACATGGACGAGCTTGGGAAAGAGTTCGAAAAGCTGAGGATGAAGAAACTTTCCGATCAGGAGGTCATGGACTATATTGAGATCCTTTTACCTATAGAGGAGGGATCGACATCCCAGCAGATCCGTAATATAAAGCGGCTTCAGGAGGATATGAAGGTCCGGTATTTTGATGCCCCTGATCTGCAGGACGTGGGAAAGAACGCTTACCGCTTTATCAATGCGGTATCTGATTTTGCCACCCACGCGAAACCACTGAGACAGACGGCAAAGTACAGGGAAACCCTGTTTGCGAAAACTGTAGAGGGCAATCCGCTGATCGATAAAGCTTACCAGATCATGAATGCTGCGGCGTAAGGAGGATGGACAGGATGAAGAAACTGGTATCTACATTGAATCTTGATACAGAGGACTGGCTGAAATACCGGAAACGGGGAATCGGCGGTTCTGACGCCGGGGCTGTATGCGGTCTGAATCCGTACCGCTCTGCAATGGCGGTTTATCTGGATAAAACAACAGACGAGGTTGAAATGATCGATAACGAAGCCATGCGTCAGGGAGGGGAGTTTGAAGATTATGTGGCGCGTCGTTTTATGGAAGCGTCCGGCAAAAAGGTTAGACGGGCAAATGCCATGTTCTATCATGAAGGATATCCTTTTATGATTGCGGATGTTGACCGCATGATCGCAGGTGAAAACGCAGGACTGGAGTGCAAGACCGCAAGTCCGTTTATGGCGGATAAGTGGAAAGACGGACAGATCCCGATGCACTATCAGCTGCAGTGTTATCATTACATGGCAGTGTGTAATGCAGAATGTTGGTACATCGCAGTTTTGATCTATGGCAGGGAATTTAAGTTCTACAGGATTGAGCGGGACGAAGAACTCATAAGTGACCTGATCGAGATTGAAAAAGATTTTTGGGAAAAACATGTGCAGAAGGGGATTATGCCCGATCCTGACGGCTCTAAGATTGCAGACAGCGTGATCGCGGAGTATTACCGCCAGTCTGTACCACAGAGTTTACCGCTGACAGGCTTTGATGAAAAGTTAAGACGAAGACAGGAGCTTCTTGCAGTGATTGAACGCATGGATACGGAAAAGAAGCAGATTGAACAGGAATTAAAGCTGTATCTTGGGGAAGCGGAGCTTGCGGAGAATGAGCGTTACCGCGTATCGTGGAAAACGGTATGCAGTAACCGGCTTGATGAAAAGCGTCTGAAAGAAGAACAGCCGGAAATTTATGAGAAATACCGCAGAGAGACAGTAAGCCGCAGGTTTACAATAAAAGCGGCATAAAAGAAAGAATGACAGATATGAAATTACATCCAATGGAAATCGTGGCTGTCCTGCTGATCATCAGCGCCCTGCTGTTGATTTTCAGAAAGCCGTTGATTGACTGTCTGGTAAACATCATGGGAAGATGACAGATGTGAGCAGATGATGGTGAAAGGCGGTGGGAACTTCCGCCGCTTTTAAAGAGCAATGTTAAAAAAGTGCTGATAAATTTACGTGTGAATTTGCATTGTTATTTTGAGAAAGAGGTGGTATACTATACAAAAAGAAGGAGGACGTATTATGCCAAACATCAAGCCAATTTCTGATTTGAGGAATTATACGGAAGTTTTAAAAGAAGCGCAGGAAGGCTCTCCGGTATTTTTAACTAAAAACGGACGGGGAGAATATGTGATACTGGATATGAAAGAATACGACAAAATGTGTGCGGCGACGGCTCTAATGTCAGGACTGGAAGAAGGGGAACGGTCCGCAAGAAAGGAAGGATGGCTCTCTGCCGATGAAGTGGAAAAGTCATTGGGACTTTAAGATGGAACTTCTTTATACACCGAAAGCAAGGGAAGATTTATCCCATATCAGAGAAAACGTGATAGAGACATGGGGAAATGTGGATCTGGCTGAAAATGTATTGCGCAAAATCACACAAAGCATACGGAGCTTGGCTACATTTCCCTATATGGGCGCGGAAATCTCAGCCATTACTGGGATAAAGACAGATTACCGATATCTCTTTTGTGAGAAAAATTATATTTTCTATCGAATAGAAACAGAACAGATTCGGGTAATACGGATATTAAATGAGCGGCAGGATTATATAAAGATTCTGTTTGGAATATCCGAAGTTCAAGATACAGAAAAATAGTGAAAAGTTTAATAACGCCGAGACAGGAATAAACTCCTGTCTCTTTTTATTATGGAGGAAAATAAAATGGTAGCAAAAGCAATAAACAAATGATTTGAAAAGACGGCGTAAACTTCCGCAACTTTTAAGGGGAGCTAATGAAACTGAGAGAACGGTTATTGTAGTGGATATTGAGAAGGCTTCTGCGAGAGTAGAAAGTAGGGTGTTGAACAGGATGATTTGTCTTGCTATAATTGTAAGAGACAAAAGCATGATTCGATTGTGGGGTGACAGGATATGTTATCAAATGACATGAAAGACGAACTGATCCGCGGTCTGACAGAGATATTCAAAGAAAATATCAAAATGATCATTCTCTATGGATCAGTTGCGAGAAATGAAGCGAAAGATGACAGCGACATTGACATCGCCATTATTATGAAGAACGGCATGGATGAAAAGACACAGGAGCAGTTCATCCGGTGGTCCGCGGATATGGATATCCGGTTTGATAAAGTATTTTCTATCATTGATATTCAGGAAGAAAAACTGGAACAGTGGGGAAATGTTTTGCCCTTTTATAAAAATGTGCAGAAGGAGGGAATTGTTCTTTGGGAGGCAGCTTAACAGAATTGGCCCGCTACCGTATGGAACGGGCAAAGAAAATTTTTAATACCAAATAAACAGCAAACAGGAACAGAGGCAGGAGAAATCCTGTCTCTTTTATTATGGAGGAAAACAGATGACAGCAAAAACAGGAAACGTAAAGGAAGAACTGGCGAAGAAAGCCGAGACAACAAAAAAAGAGACAAAACTGACAACTTCTATGAGCATTGCGGACTTAATTAAGGCAATGGAACCGGAGATTAAGAAAGCCCTGCCGGAAGTAATCACACCGGAGCGGTTTACCAGAATGGCGTTATCGGCTTTGAATACCACGCCGAAACTAAAGGAATGTACGCAGATGAGTTTTCTGGCAGCACTGATGAACGCCGCGCAGTTAGGTTTAGAGCCGAACACGTCGCTTGGACAGGCGTATTTAATCCCCTATAACAATAAGGGGACAATGGAATGTCAGTTCCAGATTGGTTACAAAGGTCTGATTGACTTAGGGTACAGGAACCCACAGATGCAGATCATCTCCGCACAGGCAGTCTATGAAAATGATGAGTTTGAATATGAACTGGGGCTGAATCCGAGACTGGAACATCATCCTACCTTGGAGGAACGGGGAGAGGTGCGCTTGTTCTACGGACTTTTTAAACTGACGAACGGAGGCTTTGGCTTTGAGGTAATGAGTAAGACGGCAATCGACGCCTATGCAAAGGAATACTCCAAAGCCTTTGATTCTTCGTTCAGTCCGTGGAAAACCAACTATGAGAGCATGGCAAAGAAAACCGTTATCAAACAGGCGCTAAAATACGCTCCTGTAAAGACGGACTTCCGAAAGGCGTTAAATACAGACGAGACAATCAAAAATGAGCTTGCGAGGGATATGGAAGAAGTAGGATCGGAAAATATTTTCGATACCGTCTATACAGAGCAAAACGTATAGGAAAAGAGAAGCAATGTAAGAAGGAGAGCGGAGGATGTTAATAGAAAAGATTTACAACAAGGTGTATGTGGAGATGGAACATAAGACGCAGGAGGATGATTTTTCCATGAGCAATAAGCTGAATATTCTGGTAGAGGAAACGAGGCTTGAAGAACTGGACAAGGAGAAATTGGGGCTTCTTTTGTGTAAGGCGTGCGTGATCGGACAGAAGCAGGGCTTTATAGACGGATGGAAATTTGTCTTTCAGTTGTTGGGAGAATCAGTATAAGGAGACGAAGGAAATGACATATGAAGAATTTGCGCGGGAAATATACCGCGATATCAAAAATGCTCTAAAAGGCGAGTACAACGTAAAGTTAGAGGAACTGTTAAAATGCAACGATTGCAGGAAAAAACAGCTTATTGTGGAGCGAAAAGAGAAGAAGGGGAAGATAACAGCCGCGCCGAGTATTGGGTTAGAATCGTTTTATGAACAGTATCGGTCGGGAGATTCCGTTTCAGAAAAAGAGGAATTAAACCGTATGATACGGGACGTGAATGAGACTATGGTGGCAGAGGAAGAAATACTCTCAGACCATGCGTATTTCTATTGCGCAGAGAGTGGAAAAATAGAGATATGAGCGGGAAATGCCCGAAGGCTTGATACCTTTGGGCATAATTCCGGCAATTATTAAGTTTACAAATGTCAAAAGAATTTTATGGTGATTCAGTAAGAAATATAGTATAATTCAATATAAGACGGCAGTGACGACAGGAACAACAAGAACGGCAAAAGAATGAAATAAGATTGCGGAGGAAATTATGAGGGATTTGAAGCGAGATATTTACGCAAATCTTTTAGAATGGAAAGAGAATAACTCTGGAAAAGTCCTTGAAATAGAGGGTGCAAGACAGGTTGGAAAAACATATATTATTTCAAAATTTGCAAAAGAAAACTATACAACATATATCTATATCAACATGGTACAGATTTCAGGAAAAGAGTTTTTAAAATGTCTGGATGTGGCGGAGAAATGGGAACCGGGGGAGGAAAGAGTAGAAAAGCCGATTCACAGAGCGTTAGAACTGTTTGATAAAACATTTACGGATACAGAAGAAACCGTGATTTTTATAGATGAGATACAGGAGTCTGCCCGTGTATTTTCCCTGCTCAGGGAGTTTGCGAGAGATTTTCAGGCGCATTTCATAGTGACCGGAAGCTATCTGGGAAAGGTGTTTGAAAAAGAGTATTTTCTTCCGGCAGGTGATTTAGACACAATGACACTAAATACATTGTCATTTGAAGAATTTTTGGAAGCGGCTGGAAAAAGGGCGCTTTATAACGAACTGGATTTATATGGAGACAGTAAACCGGAGGAATATGAAGAAATTAAAAGCCTCTATCAAATATACTGTCAGATTGGCGGTTATCCTGCGGTCGTGAAAACTTATTTTGAGACAGAAAGCGTACAGAAGGCGCAGAAAGAGGTAGGAGAGATTATTCGGATCTTCGTGCAGGAGTCAGAGAGATATTTTGACGATATTCTGGAGATGAACCTCTTAGAGCAGCTACTTCCTGCAATCGCACAGCTTATGCTGAAAGAAAAGAAAGGTTCTTCCGACCTAATTAAAGAATTGTTTAAAATTGTGTTTAATGAAGATACAAACCGTATTACGAAAAAGAGTATCAATCAGGCGATTGCATGGTTTTACCGTTCTCATATTATTGGTTACTGTGGGAAAGTAAATGAAGGTGATATTTTAAACGTTACGCCGAATTGTCGGTTTTATTTTTGTGATGTTGGGGTGGCGGCATATTTTCTGAATATGTCCGGGGCGCGTCCAAGCGATATAGATGGGATGATTAACGAAAATTTCGTGTATCTATATCTGAAAAAGCAGTCCGAAACAATGACGGTGGCAGGAAACACTCCTTTGTTTGCTACTTATAAAAATGGTGAACTTGACTTTTTTGTGAACAGCAGAATCAATTTTGCAAACTATGCTGTGGAAGTAAAGACAGGAAAAAATCAGGGAAAAACGGCGGCACAGATGCTCAAGGACGGGAAGGTATCCTATATATATTATTTAAAAGGAGATACTTACGGTGGAAGCGCTGGAAAGATTATTACAATACCGATATATCTTACAGGGAGGATTAAATTTAACGAAGATTGTGAAATAGAACGGTAAGAAATTGCAGGCAGGAGAATTACTCTTGCCTGTTTTCTTCAAGAAGGGAGCGGAGAAAAATGCGGATATTTATATATAGTAGAAAGTCCAAGTGGACAGGCAGAGGAGAAAGTGTAGAAAATCAGATTGCCATGTGC
>ERZ1643251.2269-NODE-2269-length-19881-cov-5.571421_pt1 | contig 19881 bp, 16 predicted proteins | sample MGYA00579261_ERZ1643251 | MGnify/ENA primary metagenome ERZ1643251 (study PRJEB29033, sample SAMEA4952267) | chicken gut metagenome | biome: Broiler Chicken; feature: Gastrointestinal Tract; material: Caecum | place: Ireland | collected 2018 | study: Broiler... | reverse complement strand
TTTGGGACACTCCTTTTTGTTCAAGTTTTTGAATATTTGGGACACTCCTCTCAAAAATATTAATGTCTAAGCTACAAATATTTCTTTAATTTTTCAATTGTATTTTCTTGAAATTGTATAAAATCATCTAAAATTTTCTGTGTAGTTTGATTAGCATCAGGATTTTGATTTTTTAGTTTGACTCCTTCTATAATTCCCATATTTGTTCCTTTTATAAGCATTTCTGCAATATGAGAATTGCTTTTATCATTTATAGTACTAATTTGAATATCCATGTATCCCATAAATTTTTGCATTGGTGGCAATTCAGATGGTAAATCATTAAAATTTTGTAATTCTGTGTTTACCCTATTTAATATATCATTGTATTGATTATATTGATAAATCAAATCGTCTTTAAAATTTTGGTCTCCAACTTTTTCAGATATAGTAGAAATTGAATCCATACCCATTTTTAATCCTTTGTTAACAGTATTTAAAATATATTGTTCATTTTCCATTATAAATCATCCTTTCTAAATCTATTATCTGCAAATATTTTTAAATTATTCAAATTATAAAAAAATTAGGAGTGTCCCCAATGTTCAAAAACTTGAACAAAAAGGAGTGTCCCTTCTGTTCAAGGTCCCGCACGTGTCCTATTTTGTCGAAAACTTCCTATATTTCGGCAAAACTTCCCATGTTTTGCTATTGGAAAATAATGGAAAAAGTTCTATAATTGAAAAAAACGAGGAGGGATGTATTTGAATATTAATTATGAAAAAAAGGACAAGCTGTTATTTGTTGAAATAACAGAGGAAATTGACCACCATGTTGCAGAAAAATTAAGGAGGAAAATTGATGATGATATTACGAGATATATGCCAAGAAAAACTATACTTGATTTTAGTAGGGTTACTTTTATGGATAGCGCAGGGATAGGTATGATTATAGGAAGGTATAAAATGATGAAACTCATTGGAGGAAGTTTGGAGATTATAAATATTAGTACGCCAGTGAAGAAAATTTTGGAGATGAGTGGGATTAACAAGATTATTTGTATGACATCATAAAGGAATAAAACAAGTAAAATTACTAATGAGCAAAAATAAATTTGTTCAAAATCAATAATATTTTAATAGAGCAATATAATGCTCGAAGGGAGTTTTTTATGTATGATAACGAAATGAAGTTAGAATTTTTAAGCAAATCAAGCAACGAATCTTTTGCAAGACTTGCAGTTGCAGCTTTTGCATCTCAACTGGACCCTACAATAGAAGAACTTGCTGATATAAAAACAGCAGTGTCTGAGGCTGTTACTAATTGTATAATTCACCGGTTATGAAGATAGCGAAGGAATAATTAAAATAAAAGCTAAAATTATTAAAAATATAATTGAAATCGAAATTTCAGATACTGGTAAAGGAATTGAAAATGTAGAGCTTGCTCGTAAGCCACTTTATACAACTAAAGCCAATCTAGAAAGGTCTGGCATGGGATTTACAATTATGGAAAGTTTTATGGATGATGTGGAAATTGATTCTGTTTTTGGGCTTGGTACAAAAGTAATCATGAAAAAGAAAATTAAAAAGCATTTAGTAGATATTGATAAAGAAGAATTAGTTAGTTTAGGGGGAGTGGGCTAAGTGCTGGAAAATAGTCTATATGGAAATCAAGTGTCAGATATTGTAGAGGCTCAAAATGGTGATAAACTTGCAATGGAAAAGCTGATTAATGTAAATAATGGTCTTATTTGGAGCTTAGCAAAGAGGTTTAAAGATAGAGGCTATGAGATGGATGATTTATATCAAGTAGCGGTTATGGGATTTATAAAAGCTATTAAAAAATTTGATACTAGTTTTGATGTTAAACTTTCAACATATGCAGTACCATATATTTTAGGAGAAATTAGAAGATATATGCAAATAGACGGATCTATAAAAATTAGTAGATCAATTAAAGAACTTCAATATAAAATTTCGGAGATTCAAAAAGAATTCTCGAAAAAGGGAAAAGAGCCAACTATCGAAGATATTGCTAAGCAAGCTAATGCAACCAAGGAAGAAGTTTTAATTGCATTAGAAAGTAAGAAACCTATAAATTCAATTTATGAGACGGATTCGAGTGACGAAGATGGTATTAGTATTTTAGATAAAATTAGCACAAATGTGGATGAGCAAACTGAAATCACAAATAGAATTGTACTATCTGATTTAATAAATAAACTAAGCGAAAGAGAAAAGCAAGTAATTCTTCTAAGATATTTTAGAGGAAGAACCCAAAGTGAGGTGGCAAAAGTAATTGGTGTTAATCAGGTGCAAATTTCTCGAATAGAAAGAAAAGTGCTTAGTTTGATGAAAAAGAAATTAACAGATAGTGCAATTACAGCATGATATACCATATTTTGAATGAACATTTTACAATAAAAATATGCAAAATAGTCTATGAATAATAAAATAATAGGATAGATAATATGAAAAAAATTTTAATATACATTTTTATTTTGATACTTATGTGTTTTTCTCTGCCAATAATATTTACTGCTGAATTTTCAGATAGATTACAGAATACTGACAGTGCAGCTTTAACGAATGAAATAACAGAAGTAGGGAATGTTAGTAATACAACTGAACAAAAAACAGAGTCTACATATGATTATGCAAAATACAGTAATATTAAGCTCCTTCACAAAGATAGTGAAGAAATTGAAACTATTCCATTGGACGAGTATTTATATGGAGTGGTTTCAGCAGAAATGCCAGCATCTTTTGAGAAAGAGGCTCTTAAGGCGCAAGCTGTTGTAGCAAGAACATACACAATTTATAAAATTGTAAATAATGACGGCAAACATGAAGGAGCGGATATTTGCGATGATTCGACTTGTTGCCAAGCATGGATTTCTGAGAAAGATAGAAAAGAAAAGTGGAAAGACAGTGAAAGTGAAACAAATTGGCAGAAAATAGTAAATGCAGTAAATGGTACTCAGGGCAAGATAATTACTTATGAAGGAAAACCGATAAATGCATTTTTTCATTCAAATAGCGGAGGAGAGACTGAGGCTCCTATAGATGTGTGGGGACGGAAGCGGTTATCCTTATCTTCAGTCTGTTGCAACTGCAGGAGAAGATACATATAGCCAATATAGTTCAGAAGCTGAATTTACACAAGCTGAGTTTGAAAAGAAAATAAAAGAGGTTCATAGTGATTTTGAAATAGATTTTGATGAGAAAGACTGTATTAAAATTGAAGAATATACTGACGGAAATAGAGTTAAGAAAATAAAGATAGGAAATCTTGAATTATCCGGAGTAGAAGTAAGAAATATTTTAGGACTGAAATCAGCAAATTTTAGTGTTAGCATGGAAGATGAAAAGATAAAGTTTGAAGTTATTGGATATGGACATGGGGTTGGAATGAGCCAAACAGGTGCTGATAGTCTTGCAAAAGAAGGCAAAACATATGAAGATATAATTCATCATTTTTATACTGATGTGGAAATAGTTGATATGTAAAAAAATAGAAAAAATTCTTTTAAAATTGTATAAAACTCTCAAAAATGTAAATACTTATGATAATTAAAATTTAGGAAGCAATGTTATATGTTTCATAAAAGTGAAAAATAATTAATTAGCAAATGCTTCTAACATAAAAGAAAGGAATGGTATTTTTATGAGAAGAGAAAGAAGAGGTTTAGGTAAAAGTAATTTGGATTTTAAGAGAATTTTATACATTGCAGGAGGGATACTTTCTATATCAATTATTACATTTATTTCTATATTTATTTTAAATGGAGTAGGAGGAGAGGAACAACAACAAATTGCAAAATTTAATACTTCAATTGTAAATGAATATCAGACTAATATGCTAAATGATACAGATTTTGACAATACTACAGAGGAAGCAAGTTCACAGATGGGGAAAACAGTAAATGAAGTTGAAGAAAGTGAAGCAAGTAGTAGAGAAGATGAAAATACTGTTATTCAAGAAGAGACAGAAGGTACAACAAAATATGCTGTTAACACAAGCAATATGGAAGAAAATACTGTAAAAGAAAGTAATGCGTCGGCTAAACAAGAAGAGACTGCAGTAGAAGAAAAGGTGGAAGAAAAGGAAGAAGTTAAAGATCCAGAATTTAAGAGACCAGTAGAAGGAGATATTATTAGAGAATATGCAAAGGAAAATCTAGTATATTCAGCAACTTTAGATGAATGGATAACACATAATGGAATAGATTTAGCAGCAGAAAAAACTTCAGTTGTAAGAGCTTCAGCAGATGGAACTGTGAAATCAATAAAAAATGATCCTAGATATGGGCTTACAGTTGTAATTGAGCATACAAATGGATTCCAAACAATATATTCAAATTTGCTTACAGCAGAATTTGTTGAAGAAGGAGAAGAAGTAAAGCAAGGAGATACGATAGCAACAGTTGGAAATACTGCTACATTTGAAATAGCAGACGAATCACATTTGCATTTCGAAATTCTAAAGAATAATGAAAGCTTAGATCCAGAGCTATATCTAAAATAAAAATATATAAATAAAAAAATATATATGAAAATATATAAATGAAAATGGTCAAAAGGAATGATAACCTTTTGATTTTTTTCACTTGCAAATTAGTAAAATATTGATATAATATCTTATGAAAAAAATCTATGTAAAATAAAGGGGAAAGATTATGGAAAAATTCAAAAAATGGCTTGAAACAAGAAAAGAAGAAATATTTACATATGGAATTATATTAATTATATGTTTAATAATATGTGCGCCACTTTTGCAATTTCATGTAGCATCAGATACATATAATTTTATGGACTTAGGATATTTTGAATATCCACTACAATATTTTCTAAAAGATGCAAGATTAGTTTCAACAATTTGCTCATATATAGCAGGATTTTTAAATTTACCATTTGAAGTATTTATTATTTTAATGGAAATTTTTGCAGTTATATTTTCATCAATTTCAATATATTTGATATACAGTACAGTTAAGAATAAATTGAAATTATCAAGTATTTGGAAAAAGATACTGCTTATTATGGCATCATTTATAGTTGTTTTTAATTGCATGTCATTAGAATACTTGTTATATGCTGAGTCTGGCGTGATGTGCTTAAGCTTAACTTTAAGCATATTAGCAGCAAAAGTTGTTTCAGAAAAGAAAAAACACAAATACTTAAAAGCAATATTAATCATGATTATTGCAACATTTTGTTATCAGGGAGCAGTAAATGTTTTTCTACCTTTAGCTATATTATTCATTTTCTTAAATACAGACAATTTAAAAGTAAAAGATATAGTAAAACAAATTGCTTGTGCATGTGGAATAATTATAATTTCATACATAGTTAATGTAGTTAGCATAAATATTATTAACATTATTTTAGGAACAGCACAAGCAAGAGTTGGAGGCGGAATTTTAGAAAATTTAATGAAATTCCCATTGATAATTGGTTACATAGTAAGAAATATACTTATATATAATTATAATCTTTGGCCTATAGCGATTATACCAATATTTATGGCTATTTCTGTAATAATACTACTATTTCAAGAAAATGCCGTAGAGAAAATTATTAAATACTTGGTAATAGTTATTTCAGCACTAGGAATATGTATTGCGCCAGTATTTTTTATGCAGACACCATCTATGGAACCTAGAATGGCAATGTCAGTAGGCGGAATTGTAGGAATTTCACTAATATATTTAATATCATTAGATTATAAATACAAAACAATAAAATACATTGTATCTATAATTATATTAGGATTCTTCGTTTATAATGTTATCAATACTAATCAAATATATACTGCACATATTGCTACAAATAAAATTGATGATAATATGGGAATTGCTATTAAGTACAGGTTAGAGGAATACGAAAAAGAGACAGGAAACACTGTAACAAAGGTCGCTTATTATAGAGATGCGAGTCATAGAGATTTTCATTATGGCTGGGACAAGAAATATTCATCGTTTGCACAAAGAGCATTTGACAATTACTATTGTATAGTAGAGGCTTTGAACTATTATTGCAATAGAAAATTTGAAGATGTTCCGATGAGCCAAAAAATATATGATGAGAACTTTAAGGGAAAAAATTGGAATGCATATTCTGATGAACAACTAGTGTTTATAGAAGATACAATGTATATTTGCACATATTAGTATAAATTAGGGACAGGTCCAAATTTATACTTGAATTTGGAGTAGAAAATTAGACCTATTCCCAATTTATAAAGGAGGAAGAAAGAATGGAGTGGACAAAAGAGCAAAAACAAGCCATTTACGAAAAGGGTAATAACATATTAGTAGCTGCTGCAGCACGGTAGTGGTAAGACAGCTGTGCTTGTTGAGCGAATTATTAATAAGGTTCTGAATGAAGATGTTGATATTGATAAAATTCTAGTAGTGACTTTTACAAATGCTGCTGCAAGTGAGATGAGAGAGAGAATTTTGGATGCAATTTATAAAAAAATTGAGGAAGAACCAGACAATATCAAACTTCAAAGACAAATTACATTATTAAATAAAGCTAGCATTTGTACTATTCATTCTTTTTGCTTAGATGTTATTAGAAATAACTTTTATGAAATTGATACTTCAGCAAATTTCAGAATAGGAGATACTGCTGAAGTGGAAATGCTTAAATCAGATGTGTTAGATGAGATTTTTGAGCAAAAATATTTAGATAGTGATAAAGGATTTATAACTTTAATTGAAACATATACTGATTATCGTGGTGATGAAAAACTTGCAAATCTAGTGCTTGATATATATAAATATATTCAAAGTGCGCCTTGGCCAGAAGAGTGGCTAGAAAGTAAAGTCGAAAGTTTTAATTTGAAGAAAGGACAAGATTTTTCTAGCACTATATGGGGACAGGTAATATTGGATGATATTAAATCAAAAATTGATACTATGATTGTGAAATTGCAAAACATTAAAAACGAGACTTTAAGATTTGATGAGCTAAGTAAATTTTCAAATGTTCTTGAAGAAGATATAGTAAATCTCAAATCCATAAATTTGAGCACATGGGATATGGCATATAATAGTTTAAACAGTGTTTCATGGAGCAAATGGCCAATAGATAAAAAAGCTACATTAGATTTAAAAAATACTGCAAAAGAAGTAAGAGATAAGGTAAAAAAAGAATTTGCGGAAATCGTTCCACAATACACATCAGATGAAGCTATTCAAGATATCTCCTATATGTATGAAATTCTGAAAGAATTAAAAAATTTGATATTAGAATTTTGCAAAAAATATGCAGAAGCTAAGAAAGAAAAGAATATTATAGATTTTAATGATATTGAACATTTTGCATTAAAAATTTTAACAGCAAATGGTAGCAATGTGGCTGATAAATATAGAGAAAAATTTGAAGAAATATTAATAGATGAATATCAAGATAGCAATTTGGTGCAAGAAAAAATATTAGGTAGTATTTCAAGAGGGAATAATATATTTATGGTTGGGGATGTAAAGCAAAGTATATACAAGTTTAGACAAGCTAGACCAGAGCTATTCCTTGAGAAATATGACAAATATAGTTTAAGAAATGATAATATAGAAAAAAGTACAGAATTTATAAATAAAGATGTAAATACAAATATAAATACGGCAGGAAGTGTTTATGAAAGTGGAAAACCAAATGGCGAAAAAATCGAAGGACTTAAAATTCAGCTTTTTAAAAACTTTAGAAGTAGGGAAAATGTTTTAGACTTAACAAATTTAATCTTTGAAAATATTATGAGCAAAAGTTTAGGTAATGTTAATTATAACGAAGAAGAATTTCTAAACTATGGTGCTAATTTCCCAGAAAACAAATATGCAGGAATTGCTGAATTAAATATTATTGATGATATAGAAAATGAGGATTTGGACTACGAAACAGACGATTCTATAAACGATATCGAAGAAGAAAATGGAGTAGAGCATGTTGAAAATTCGGTTTTAGCAGCAAAATTCGTAGCTTCAAGAATTAAGAAATTGTTAGATAGCGATTATCAAGTATATGATAAAAAAGTTGGATATAGGAAAGTTATGCCTAAAGATATTTGCGTACTTTTGAGGGCTACTTCGGTTTTGGCACCAATTTATGAAAAAGAAATATCAGAACTTAATTTGCCTGTATTTAGTGATTCTTCTAATACATATTTAGAGTCAATGGAAGTTGAAACAATAATGTCTTTGTTGAAGGTAATTGATAATCCAATGCAGGATATTCCATTAGTTACAGTACTTAGGTCAAATATTTTTGGATTTACTGATAATGATTTAATAGAGATAAGAATGTGTGATAGAAAATGCGTTTTCTATGAGGCAATGCTTAAAGCAAGAATAAGTGTGAATAATGACTTGAGGCATAAGATAGATAACATGGTGGAATTGCTAAAGAAATGGAAAAGTGAAGAAAAATATACACCACTTGCAGAATTTATTTGGAAAATATACTTGGATACAGGATTCTTCAATTATGTTAGTTTATTGCCAAATGGAAATTTAAGACAAGCAAATTTGAAAATGTTATTTGAAAAAGCTAAACAATTTGAAAAAGCAAGTTTTAAAGGATTATTCAATTTTATTAATTTTATAAATAAAGTCAAAACAAGTAGTGGAGATTTATCCTCTGCAAAAATTATTGGAGAAAATGATAATGTAATTAGAATTATGAGTATACACAAAAGTAAGGGACTAGAATTTCCAATTGTATTTTTGGCAAGTACTGGCAAAAAATTTAACCTTAGAGATTTAAATACTCCAATATTAATGCATCAAGATTTAGGATTAGGCGTACAATATATTGATTATGAAAAAAGATTAGAATATAGCACATTGTCTAAAGAAGCTATCAGACTTGTTTCAAAAAAGGAAACTATTTCGGAAGAAATGAGAGTTCTTTATGTTGCACTTACACGTGCTAAAGAAAAGCTGATAATTACTGGAATGAAGAAAAACTTTAATGAAGATTTAAAGAAAAAAGAAAAAGTATTGGAAATAATGAGGCCTGCAGAAGAGTCAGAACCATATAATTTGATGCATACTGATAAAGACAATAAACAACTTAATCACAACTTACATAGCAATAGAATGAATAATGGAAAGTTAAAAATACACCCTAGCATAATTGAAAAATACACATCATATTTAGACTGGATAGAAATAGTCTATTTATATAATAAAGAGAATGTCGGAGATACGTTAGATTTACATGTATATAACAAAAAAGAAATTATGAAAAATATGCAGGAGGAAGAAGAGCGAGAGACAGATGTATTAAGTGCGATAAAAGAAAAAACATTAGAGAAAGATGGACAAATTTCTGAAGATATTATATCAAAATTGAAATGGAAATATAAGTATCTTGCATCTTCAGAGATACCAACTAAAACATCAGTAAGCAAATTGAAACAAATGGAAGAAGGACTAGATATTGATGATTTAATAGATGAAGCAAAAAAGAAAATGAAATTATATAATAATACAGAAGCACAGAGCGCAAATGAAGAACATGTAGATGCCAAAGGAGAAAATTTAAATACTGCTAGAACATTAAATGGAAAACCAAAATTCTTAGAAAATACACAGAGATTATCAGCAGCAGAAAAGGGTACACTGATTCATTTATGCGTGCAAAAATTGGATGAAAAGAGAAACTATACAAGTGCAGATATTAAAGAATTTGTAGATGATTTATATAGAAGAAATATTATATCGCAGAATGAGCTTAAAAATATTAATACAGAAATTTTATACAAATATACTCAGTCAAGTCTTTTTAAAGAATTAAAAGAAGCAAAAGAGATACATAAGGAAGAGCCATTTTATATCAACTTGTCGGCAAAGGATATATTTGATGAAGCGGCAGACAATGAAATGATTTTAGTACAAGGAATTATAGATTTGTATTATATAGATAAAAATGGAAACTTGATTTTAGTAGATTATAAAACAGATTATGTGCCAGATGGAAATTTAAGCAAGTTAGAAGAAAAATATAAAATTCAACTAGAATTATATAAAAACGCATTAGAGGGAGCCTTGGGTAGAAAAGTTGATAAAGCAATGATATGGGCATTAAACAATTAGCAGAAATCAAAAAAGTAAAATATTACTAATAAAACAATTTCTTTATTAGTAATATTTTTTTGTATGAAATAGATAAGAGTAGTAAAAATAAAAAAAGTAGAGAACAAAATGTCGCTTTTTGTCGAAAACTTATACTTGAAAATAATAAAATGATATGCTAAAATGAGAACATTAATAATAAAGAAAGGAGGAAATGATATGTTAAAAGAATTTATGGAACAAGTGCTAGCTAAGTTAGACCAAAATCAGGAAAATTTTGAAAAAGTATTTGCAAAATTGGAAGAGCACGATAAAGAATTCGAGAAAATAAATGCAAAACTAGATGAGCATGATAGAAGATTTGAAGAGATAGACAATAATTTTAAAATCGTAAATGCAAAACTAGATGAGCATGACAGAAGATTTGAAGAGATAGACAATAATTTTAAAATCGTAAATGCAAGACTAGATGCACATGACAGAAGATTTGAAGAAATAGATAATAATTTTGTAGATATAGCAGAGAATTTCAAACTTATTAATTTAAAATTAAGTGATCATGACAAACAGTTTAAAGAAATCAAAAATTGTTTATTAGTTCTAGAGGACAAAATTACAAATGAATTGCCAGCATTGTTTGATGGATTTAGCGCAAATGTAGAAAAAAGTACAGTTGTAGAATTTAAACAAAAAGCAATTGAGCAAAAAGAAGAACTAGATTCTTTAAGAATTTCAAGCTTGGAAGATATTTCAAAGCAACATTCAGAGCAGATTTCTAAGTTGCTAGCAAAATAAATCATAAAAAATGGAGCTTACTTATGTAATTTAAAAATGAGATTATATAGGTAAGCTCCATTTTTATCTTTTAAAATAATAACACATGTGCTACAAAATGGTTAGGTCTGTGCTAGAAAATCTCAAAAATAAGTTTGTAAAAGTAAAATCTTTATGATATAATCTGAAAAGTTATAAAATGTCGGCGGGAAACCTGTCCCCAAAGCGACAAAATGTCGGCGGGAGACCTGTCCCCAAAGCGACAAAAGGAGAGAATGAGCATGAGAGATTTTGTGCATTTACATATACATAGTGAGTTTAGTTTATTGGATGGCGCAAATAGAATAAAGGAGTTGCCAGTTAGAGCGAAAGAACTGGGAATGGATGCTATGGCTATTACAGATCATGGTGTTATGTTTGGCGCTATTGATTTTTATAAAGCATGCAAGGCTAATGGGATTAAGCCTATTATTGGATGTGAAGTGTATGTTGCACCACGTACGAGACATGATAAAGATGAACTTGATAGTAAATATAATCATTTAATTTTACTTGCGAAGAATAATGATGGGTATAAGAATCTTTCTAAGCTTGTTTCTTTAAGCTTTACAGAAGGTTTTTATTATAAACCTCGTATTGATAAAGAAATATTGGAGCAATATCATGAAAATCTTATTTGCTGTAGTGCATGTTTGGCAGGAGAGATAAACCAGGCCATTTTGAAGAATGACATGGATGAGGCAAGGCGAGTAGCTTCTTGGTTTAAGGGCGTTTTTGGAAAAGACTATTATTTAGAGATTCAAAATAATGGTGTAAAAGAGCAAGTATTAGTAAATCAAAAGCTTGTGCAACTTTCTAGAGAATTAGATATTCCTCTTGTAGCTACAAATGATGCTCATTACTTAAAAAGAGAGGATTCATATAATCATGAGGTTTTATTGTGCATTCAAACTGGAAAAAGAATGACAGATGAAGATAGAATGCGTTTTGAAACTGACGAACTTTATGTTAAGTCTCCTGAAGAGATGAAAGAATATTTCGCTAATGTTCCAGACGCAATAGAAAATACAGTGAAAATTGCAGATGAATGCAATGTAGAGTTTGAATTTGGACATACGATACTTCCTAATTATGATGTCCCAGACGAGTTTGCAACTCATTTTGATTATTTAAAACATCTTACTGATGATGGAATTATAAAACGTTATGGGGAAAATCCATCACAAGAAATAATTGAAAGGAAAGATTATGAGCTTTCTGTTATTGATAAAATGGGATATGTGGACTACTTCTTAATTGTTTGGGATTATATAAATTATGCTAAATCAAATGGTATTCCAGTAGGACCAGGACGTGGTTCTGGTGCTGGTTCCATAGTTGCATATGCAATAGGTATTACTGACATAGATCCTATAAAATATGGACTTATATTTGAGAGATTTTTAAATCCAGAAAGAATTAGCATGCCCGACTTTGATGTTGACTTTTGCTATGAAAGAAGACAAGAAGTAATAGATTATGTTGGCAGAAAATATGGTCATGACCATGTGTCACAGATTATTACGTTTGGTACAATGTCTGCAAGAATGGTAATTCGTGATGTGGGTAGAGCTTTAGATGTATCATATGCAGAAACAGATAAGCTTGCCAAAATGGTGCCAAATGAATTACATATTACTATAAAAAAGGCAATGGAGCAAAATAGAGAATTACGTGAGTTATACGAAACAAATGAAGAATACAAAAAGCTATTAGATATTGCTATGGCTTTAGAAGGAATGCCTAGACAGGCTTCGACTCATGCATGTGGTATAGTTATTACAAAAGAGCCAGTTGATACATATGTGCCCCTATATATGAGGGATAATACAATATCTACACAATATATAATGACTACACTAGAAGAGTTAGGTCTTCTAAAAATGGATTTCCTAGGACTTAGAACTCTTACTGTTATTCAAGATACTAAAGATTTAGTAAAGCAAAACAGAGGAATAGATGTAGAATTTGATAAAGATATGAATGACCCTAAAGTATATAAACAATGGCAAGATGGAACCTCAGTGGGAATATTCCAATTTGAGAGTCAGGGCATGACAAACTTCATGAAGGAATTAAAGCCAGACTGTTTAGAAGATATTATAGCAGGTGTTTCACTTTATCGTCCTGGACCAATGGACCAAATTCCAAGATATATTGCAAATAAGAAAGATCCGGACCATGCCGTATATACGCATGAAAGCCTAAAACCAATATTAAATGTTACATATGGTTGTATGGTTTATCAAGAACAAGTTATGCAAATAGTTAGAGACTTAGCAGGTTATTCTTTGGGAAGAGCTGACTTGGTTAGACGTGCAATGGGAAAGAAAAAGCTTGATGTAATGGCAAAAGAGCGAGAAATTTTCATAAATGGACAAGTAGACGAAGAAGGAAATATCATAGTTCCAGGTTGTGTGCGTAATGGAATAGATGCAGAGTCTGCTAACAGAATATTTGACGAAATGGCAGAATTTGCGAAATATGCATTTAATAAATCACATGCAGCAGCATATGCAGTGCTTTCATACCAAACAGCATATTTAAAAACATATTATCCAGCAGAATTCATGGCCGCAATGCTTAACAGCTTTTTAGGAAATTTAGACAAAATACCAGCATATATAGATGAGTGTAAAAGATTAAATATTGAAATACTAAAACCAGATATTAATAAAAGTTATACTAGATTTACGGTTGATGAAAATAAAATCCGTTTTGGACTTGGAAGCATCAAAAATGTTGGAGTAGGTGCAGTTGATGAAATAGTGCTAGAAAGAAAAGAAAATGGAGAATTTAAAGATTTTGCAGATTTTTGCGAAAGAATTGCAAATGCTTCGGTAAATAAAAAATGTATCGAAAGTTTAATAAAAGCAGGTGCCTTTGATAATTTTGAACAAACAAGAAGAACATTAATGGAATCATATGAATCAATTGTTGATTCCATAGCAGATAGTTCAAAGAAAAGCTTTGACGGTCAAGTTAGTATGTTTGATTTGGGTGGCGCAAATCAAAAAGAAATTGAAGAACTAAAATACACATACAAGATAATGCCTGAGTTTACAGAAAGAGAAATGCTTTCTATGGAAAAAGAAATGCTAGGACTATATATTTCAGGTCATCCACTAGATAAATTAAGACATCAAATAGAAATGCAAACTAATATTAATACAGCACAAATGAGGGGAGTGCAAAACGCAAGTACTATAGATGAATTTAAAGAAGGTCAAAATTATGCAGATATGAAAGAAAATGAAATAAAATTAGTTCCAAAAGAAAAACTTCAAGATGGACAATTTGTAAAATATGCAGGAATTATAACAAGTGTAAAAAAGAAGTTTACTAAAAGTAATAAAATAATGGCGTTTGTTACAGTTGAAGATTTATATGGACCAACAGAGGTTATAGTATTTGAAAACTGTTATCAAAATTGTTCAAACATTTTGATGGAAGATAATATCGTATTAGTAGATGGACGATTAAGTATTAGAGAAGATGAAGATACGAAAATAGTTGCGAGAGAAATAAAAGAATTTGGAGAGCAGAAGAAAAAAATACTTGTGCTTGACATTACAAATCTGGATGATGTACATAAGGAAAAATTAAGAGGAGCAATAAAATTTTTCTCAGGAGAAAAAAACAATATTCCTATTCAAATAATAAATGGAGATAAAAAAGATATGGCTGGAGGAATTTATTTAAATAATTTAGGAAATACAAGCCAAAACAGTGAGACTTTGCAAGAGCTTCAGGAAATTGTTGGAGAAGAAAACGCGAAAATTGTCGAAATGTGACATACGAAAAACATGATATAAAAGACCATGCTAATTGACAAATATTGTAAATTGTGCTATAATATATTTTATCGCAAGGGAAACTTGCAGTGATTATTTAATTTTTTTAGGAGGCATGTACCATGCAAAGCACAAACAACAACAGGAAGGACAACAACAACGAATACGATATTCGTGTCGTATTCAACGCCGAATACCCGAGTGGTATTGTAATGCGTGGTGAGGATGAGTTCGATTTCGTCGTGGTATCCGAGCAGGATATCCGTGTCGAAGGAAAAAAGCTGACGGATACTGCTTTTGACAGCATTGTTGAAATGCTGAAGAAGGTATTTTATCCGGAACAGAGCTGGAACCACGCTCAGCCCGTAATTGATGCCTAAGGTTATCTCGTTAGAGATTTCCTAAAACCTAACTTTCCCCCTGTCGCTATTGTGACAGGGGGAAAGCTTTGAAATTGACTGAAAATAGTGAAACATTGTGGACAGATTTTAAATCTGTCCACGAGTTTTACTGTTTTATGGCACTCTTAACTTAAATACACTTAAATAGTAACAATTATTTAACTAAATGTTGACTTTTTCTAATATAATGATAAAATATTAATAGCATAGATATAAGGGGGTATGTATATAGATAATTTAATATCTATTATTTGTACTTCCTTTTAATTTTGATAAATACATTATTATTAAAATTGTAAAATTTACGGAAAAATCTATATTTATTAAGCATTAATATTGTTAACCATAAAAAGAATTAGGAGGCAAATATATGCCATATATAGAATTTAAAAATGTTGTAAAAGAATATAAAATGGGTGAAGTTTCTATTAAAGCTCTTAACAAGACAAATTTTCAAATAGAAAAAGGTGAGCTTGTAGTTATAGTTGGTCCAAGTGGTGCAGGTAAAACAACTGCACTTAACATACTTCGGAGGAATGGATAGTGCTACTTCAGGGCATGTAATTATTGATGGAAAAGATATAAGTAAATTTAAGAAAAAAGAACTTACGAAGTATAGAAGAGAAGATATTGGATTCGTTTTTCAGTTTTATAACTTGGTACCAAACTTAACAGCACTTGAAAATGTAGAACTTGCAACTCAAATATGCAAGAGACCATTAGAACCAAAAGCAATATTAGAAAAAGTAGGACTGGGAAAGAGATTAAAGAATTTCCCTTCTCAATTATCTGGTGGAGAACAGCAAAGAGTTGCAATTGCAAGAGCTATTGCTAAAAATCCAAAACTTTTGTTATGTGATGAACCAACCGGAGCTCTTGACTATAAAACAGGTAAACAAATATTACAACTTTTACAAGATACTTGTAGAAAAGAAAAAATGACAGTTATAATTATTACACACAACAGTGCTTTAACTCCAATGGCAGATAGAGTAATACACTTTAAAAATGGTACAGCATTTGATATAAAAGAGAATCCAAATCCAACTCCTATCTCTGAAATAGAATGGTAGATAATGAGGTGAAAAAGTTGAAAACTGCTCTTATAAAAGACGGTCTAAAAGAAATAAAAATTTCATATAAAAGATTTTTATCAATACTGCTAATTGTGTTATTAGGAGTAGGCTTTTTTGCTGGTTTAAGGGCTACTAGTCCAGATATGAAGAAAACGCTTGATACATATTTTGACGATTTGAATGTAATGGATGCACAAGTTATATCTACTTTAGGACTCACAGATGATGATATAACCTCAATAAAAAATCTAGAAAATGTAGAACAGGTAGAAGGTTCTTATCAAACAGATGCTACTGTAACTATTGGGGACGAAGAAGTTGTTGTAAAATTAGAAACATTTTCCGACAATATAAATAAATTGAATCTAACAAATGGTAGAATGCCTGAAAAAGAAGACGAATGTGTTGTAGAAGAAAATTTCTTAGAGGGCACTGGGCATAAAATAGGAGATTCAATAACAATAGATGTTGCAGATATTACAAATGATGATGGAGAAGAACAGAAGGTACTAAAAAACAATAAAGTTACGATAGTAGGAACAGTTAAATCACCATTATATATATCGACAGATAGAGGAAGCACAGAACTTGGTAGTGGTATTATAAATTATTATCTATATGTACCAAAAGAAAATATTAATGTAGATATTTACACTAATATATACTTAACTGTGAGTGGAGCAAAGGAATTAAATACAACATCTAATGATTATGAAGAATTAATAAATACTGTAACTGATAATTTGGAAGGAATTTCTGAAGAAAGAAGAGAGGCTAGATATAACCAACTATATGATGCAGCAAATTCTAAAATAGAAGATGCTCAAAAAGAATTTGACGAAGAAAAAGAAAAGGGACAAAAAGAAATTGACAAGGCAGAAAAAGAAATAGAAAACGCAAAAAAAGAACTTGAAGATGGAAAAAATGAACTTGCTACCAATAGAGCAAATGCAAATAGCAAATTTGCATCTGCAGAACAAGAATTGGAAAATGGAAAAACTGAATTAGAAAAACAAGAGAAAGAATTTGAACAAACAAAGATAGATGTAAATAATCAAATTGAAGAATATGAGAAAAATCTTAGTACATTAAAAGAAACAAAAACACAGTTAGATACTTTGGAAAACAATTTAGCTAAAGCACAACAGAGTTTAAAACAATTAGAAGCAGCACTTGAAAATGGTGCTAATATGACAGAAGAAGAAAAAGCAGAATTACAAAATCAAATAGCAGAGCTAAATGTGCAAATACAGACAATACAAGCTGGTATAGGACAAATAGAAAATGGATTAAAAGCTCAAGGGATTACAGATATAGATACAACGATAAGCACATTGCAAAAAGGAATTTCTACAGCAAAATCAGAATTGACAAAAGGCGAGGAGCAAATAGAAAGTGCTAAAAAGAAGCTAGAAAGTTCAGAAAAAGAATTAGAAAATCAGAAAAATTCAACATATTATCAATTGAACCAAGCAGAAAAAGAGCTAGAAAAAGCAGAGGAAGAAATTGAGGATGGAGAAAAAGAATTAGCAGATGCACAGAAAGAATTTGATAAAGAAATAGAAAAAGCAGAAAAAGAATTATTAGATGCTAAAGAAGAACTAAAGAAAATAGAAAGACCAGAATGGTATATACTAGATAGAGACCAAAATATGGGATATGCAAGCTACGTACAAGATACTGATAGGGTAGATAGTTTAGCACAAGTTTTCCCAGTTGTATTCTTCTTAGTAGCTGCATTAGTAAGTTTAACATCAATGGCAAGAATGGTTGAAGAAGAAAGAGTACAAATAGGAACATTCAAAGCATTAGGATATAGTAAATTACAAATATCAAGAAAATTTATTATATATGCAGTAGTGGCAACTGTGGTTGGTGGAATGATAGGAATATTTATAGGATTCAATTTGATTCCAAAAATAATTGCAGACATGTATGCTATGGTATATGATGTTCCAGAAGTAATATTAGAGTATAATTTTGAAGTATCAACATTTGGAATTGCGGCAGCATTTATATGTACAGTTGGAGCTACAATATATACATGTGCAAGAGAATTAAGACATAATCCTGCAACACTAATGAGACCAAAATCTCCAAAGCCAGGAAAAAGAGTAATATTAGAGAAAATACCTTTTATTTGGAAGCATTTGAACTTTACTGCAAAGGTAACGGCAAGGAATTTATTTAGATATAAAAAGAGATTTATGATGACAATAATTGGTGTGCTTGGCTGTACATCAATGATAATAGCAGGATTTGCATTACGTGATTCGATTGCAAGTATGATACCAAAACAATATGGTGAAATAGATAAATATAATATTAGTATTTCATTGGGAGAAGAATATAGTAAAGAAGAACTTGAAAAAATTCAAAATAAGATATTAGAACATAAACAGATTACAGATATACTTAGCGCAAATCTTCAATCAGTGAAAATAATAAAAAATGATAATAACCAAAGCATTCAATTAATAATTCCAAATGATATAAGCAAACTAGATACATTTATAACCTTAAGAAATAGAACAAAGCTTGATGAAAAATATACACTTGATGATAGTGGTGTAATTATGACAGAAAAGTTAGCTAATCTGTTGGACATAAAAGAAGGAGATACTATAGAGCTTGAAAATGCTGATGGTGATAGAAGAGAAGTAAAAGTTGCAAGGATAACTGAGAATTACTTAATGCATTATATTTACATGACTCCTGAATTATATAATGCAACTTTTGATGATAAAATAGAGCCAAATACAGTATATGCAATTACTACAGAAATGTCAGAAGAACAAGAAGAAGCTCTGGGAAGAGAACTATTAGCAAATAATGATGAGGTATCAGGAGTAAGCTTTACATCATCAACAGAGGATATGTTTGCAACTGTAATGGCTAATATGGATACAGTAGTATGGATCTTGATTATAGCTGCAGGGCTTTTAGCATTAGTTGTATTATACAATTTGCTAAATGCAAATATTAGTGAGAGAATACGTGAACTTGCAACAATAAAAGTTTTAGGATTTTATGATAGAGAAGTATATAGTTATATAGCAAGAGAAACCATAATTCTTACTATAATAGGTATATTATTGGGACTACTAGGAGGAAATGTTTTAACAACATACGTCTTAAAAACTTGTGAATTAGACATAACAATGTTTGATCCAGAAATTGGAATATGGAGCTATGTGCTAGGAGTAGTAATAACTATATTCTTTGCAATAATTGTTAATATCGTTACATACTTCTCACTTAAAAAGATAGATATGATAGAAAGTTTAAAGAGTGTAGAGTAGTGCAACGAAACATAAATAAAATTGAGAGGGAGCAAACGAAAAATGATAGAACACAAAAACGTTGAGGTTGTAGAGAGAGCTAACATCTATAAAAACTTATGCGAAATAAGTTTTATTAATTGTGTGTATAATAAAATAGATTATAATAAAAATAGGACGAATTGTTCAAAAAACTTAGAATATACCGAAAAACATATTCTAAGAGAAAGAGACAATTCGCCCTTTTTCTGATTATAAATAGGAAATAAATTACAATATTAAACAAAAATATTATAGAAATATTACAAAAATGTTACAATTTTATTACAAATAAGATAATGAATTGAAAACAGAAGCAAGCTAATACAAAATAGTAATATACTTCTTAAGGGAATAACATAATATTTAGAACAAAATGAATTAAAGCAAGTTTAATTGGACATACTAAATATAATT
>ERZ1643251.2268-NODE-2268-length-19882-cov-72.227165_pt1 | contig 19882 bp, 21 predicted proteins | sample MGYA00579261_ERZ1643251 | MGnify/ENA primary metagenome ERZ1643251 (study PRJEB29033, sample SAMEA4952267) | chicken gut metagenome | biome: Broiler Chicken; feature: Gastrointestinal Tract; material: Caecum | place: Ireland | collected 2018 | study: Broiler... | reverse complement strand
TAATTAACAATCCGGATTCTTTCTTTTTCTTTACAAATAAATTTATTAAATCATTAAAACTCCACAAATCTATTCCTGCTTCTGGTTCATCTAATATTATTATTTTAGACTCTTTAGCAAGTACCGTTGCAATTTCTATTCTTTTAAGTTCTCCACCTGATAGTTTATCATTAATTTCTCTATTTATATATTCAGAATAATTTAATCCCACTTCATTTAAAACATTGATTATAGTATTAATGTCATTTTTTTTATGTGAAGATAAATCAATAATATCTTTAACAGTTATTCCTTTAAATCTAACTGGCTGTTGAAATGCATAAGATAATCCTAAATTACTTCTTTTATCAATACTCATATTCGTTATATCTTTACCATTCCATAATATTTGTCCCGTTGTAGGCTTTAATATTCCCATTATAATTTTAGATAAAGTTGATTTACCACTTCCATTAGGACCCGTTATAATTATTATTTTATTAATATCTATTTTTAAATTAATATTTGATAATATTTTTTTACCATCTATTTCATAATTTACATTAATTAATTCTAGCACATTATCACCTTTCTATTTTATATGATCTATCCCTTGAAGAATTATTTGCTCAATATGTGGATCTTTTAAACTATAGTATTTTTCTAAACCAATTTGTTTAAATTTAACTAATTTATTATCTCTTAATGTTTTTAAATGATGTGATACAGTAGTTCTATTTATATTTAAACTATTTGATATATCAGATACTCTTATTTCTTTATTTAGTAAAGAACATACAATTTTTAATCTAGTTGTATCTGATAATATTTTAAATATATTAGATAATTCTTCTATTCTATTTAATTCTATTTCCTGTCTTTTATTATTTATTTTTTGATAATTAGGACAATTTTTACCACATATCATATAAATCCTCCTTAAGTGCATACGTATGCACATATACATATAGTAACATAAGTCAGTAATTTTGTAAATATAAAATAAGTCAGTAAAAAGAAAGAAAAAAGACTAAGATTGAATATCTTAGTCTAAATCAAAAATATATATCTTATATTATTTTTTCATATTAATTTCAGCTTGAGCTGCTGCAAGTCTTGCTATAGGTACTCTAAATGGTGAACATGAAACATAGTTAAGTCCAACTCTTCTACAGAATTCTACTGAACTTGGGTCTCCTCCATGTTCTCCACATATTCCAAGTTTAATATCTTTTCTTGTTTCTCTTCCTAATTTAGCAGCCATTTCTACTAGTTTACCAACACCATGTTGATCTAATTTAGCGAATGGATCACTTTCAAATATACCTTTATCATAGTAATCGTTTAAGAATTTACCTGCATCATCTCTTGAGAATCCATAAGTCATTTGTGTTAAATCATTTGTTCCAAATGAGAAGAATTCTGCTACTTCAGCAATTTCATCTGCAAGTAATGCTGCTCTTGGTATTTCAATCATTGTACCAATTTTATATTTTAATTTTACATTTCTTTCTTTAAGTATTTCTTCAGCAGTTTCTACAACAACATTTCTTACATATTTAAGTTCATTTACGTCTCCTACTAAAGGTATCATTATTTCTGGTTCTACGTTTATTCCTTTTTCTTTTACATTAAGAGCTGCTTCTATTACTGCTTTAGTTTGCATTACAGCAATTTCTGGATAAGTAATAGATAATCTACAACCCCTATGTCCCATCATTGGATTAAATTCTTTAAGTGAATCAATTCTTGCTTTTAGTGCTTCAAAAGTCATTCCTAATTCTTTAGCAAGTGGTTTAATTTCTTCATCAGTATGTGGTAAGAATTCATGTAAAGGTGGATCCAAATATCTTACTGTCATAGGCCTTCCTTCTAAAGCTGTATACATTTCTTCAAAATCTTTTCTTTGCATAGGCAATATTTTGTTTAATGCTACTTCTCTTTGTTCTTTTGTTTCTGCAGTGATCATTTGTCTTACAGCAAAAATTCTATCACTTTCAAAGAACATGTGTTCTGTACGGCAAAGTCCTATACCTTCTGCTCCAAATTTAATAGCTTGGATAGTATCTCTTGGATTATCAGCATTTGTTCTAACACCTAATGTTCTAATATCATCTACCCAACCCATAAAGGTCTCAAAATCACCACTTATTTCAGGATCAACTGTTTTAACTAGTCCATCATAAACATATCCAGTAGATCCATCTAATGAAATAGCATCTCCTTCTTTGTATACTTTTCCTTCGCTAGTTGTAAGTGTTTTTGCTTCTTCATCTATTTTTAATTCGCCACATCCACTTACACAACATCTTCCCATACCTCTTGCTACTACTGCTGCGTGAGAAGTCATTCCACCACGAATAGTTAAGATTCCCCTAGCATCATTCATACCTTGAATATCTTCTGGTGATGTTTCTAATCTAACTAGAATAACATCTTCTCCATTATTAGCTGCTTTTGTAACATCTTCAGCATTAAAATATATTTTACCTGCTGCTGCACCTGGAGAAGCTGCCAATCCTTTAGCAATTTTATGCGCTTCTTTTAAACTTACATTATCAAAAGTTTTATGTAACAATTGATCAAGAGCTTTAGGTTCTACTTTCATAATTGCTTCTTCTTTAGTAATCATTTTTTCATTTACCATATCAACAGCAATTTTTAAAGCAGCCTGAGCAGTTCTTTTACCATTTCTTGTTTGTAGCATGAACAACTTACCATTTTCAATAGTAAATTCCATATCCTGCATGTCTTTATAATGTTTTTCTAAAATTTTACATATTTTAGAAAATTGTTCATATACTTCTGGCATTTCTTCTTTTAAAGTTTCAATACTTTGTGGAGTTCTAACACCTGCAACAACATCTTCTCCTTGGGCATTTATTAAGTATTCACCATATAATTTATTTTCTCCTGTAGCAGGATTTCTTGTAAATGCTACACCAGTTCCACAATCATTTCCACGATTTCCATATACCATTTCTTGAACATTAACCGCAGTTCCCCAAGAAGATGGAATATCATTCATTCTTCTATAAATAATTGCTCTTTCATTATTCCAAGATCTAAATACAGCTGTTACTGCTTCAATCAATTGAACTTTTGGATCTTGTGGAAATTCTTCCCCTGATAATTCTTTATAAATATCCTTGAATTTCATAGCAATTTCATACATATCATCTTCATTTAGATCTGTATCAAATTTTGCATTCTTACTTTCTTTAAATTCATCTAATACTCTTTCAAATGAACTCTTTGAATATCCTTTTACAACATCAGCAAACATCATAATAAATCTTCTATAAGAGTCATATGCAAATCTTTTATTTTGTGTTGCTTCGGCAAAATTTTTAGCAACTTCATCATTAAGTCCTAAATTTAGAACAGTATCCATCATACCAGGCATAGATGCTCTAGCACCACTTCTTACTGATACAAGAAGTGGGTTCTTTAAATCTCCCATCTTTTTACCAGATATTTTCTCTAATTCATCTAATTTTTCAAATATTTGTTTTTTTACTTCTTCACTTATAACTTTACCATCATCATAATATTTATTACAAGCTTCAGTAGTAACAGTAAATCCATTTGGAACAGGAAGTCCAATCGATTTCATCTCGGCAAGATTAGCGCCTTTACCTCCAAGTAAATTACGCATATCTTTGTTTCCTTCACTAAACGAATAAACATATTTTTCCATTCTATCACCTCATTTTTTATGATAACAAAAATAAAATTATATTGCAATAAAAACAACATAATTTTACTTTTTTTTGGCATATTTTAATACTTTATTTTTTTGTTCTTTTATCCTTTGATAATAAAATGTATAGTTATTCAAAACCTCTTCGGTACTATTACATGGTGAAAAATGTATAGGTATCTTTTCACGATCTTCTTTAAATTTCAAATTATAAAAAATTTGTTTTATAAATTTACGGTTTAAGATTACAGCATAATATTTTATTTTTTTAGAATTAAAAAATATTCGACTTCTAATTATTTCTATTTTTTTTATTTCATTTCCTAAATTTTTAAGTTCATCTACACTAATTAAATAATCTTTAGCAACATTATAATCATTTTCATATTCAACATTAATATAATAAAATTCTTTCAACCAAAATCAGCCCCAATCTTATTTTTTATTAATACTATTTCTTAATTTTCTTTCACATTTTCTGCAAACAGATTCATAAGTAATATTATTTTCACCATCTATTGCTACTTGGCCACCATCAAAAGTAGGTGCTCCATTTACATAACGAATATTTCTAGTTGCTTTATTACCACAAGCACAAACTGCTTTTAATTCTTCTAATGAATCAGCAGTCTCAAACAGTGCTTTACTTCCTGGAAATAAATGTCCTTTAAAATCAACTCTAAGGCCATAGCATATAACAGGAATATCTAATAGATCTACTATATCTGCAAATTCTTTAATATGTTTTTCTTTAAAAAATTGTACCTCATCTACTAGTATACAGTGAAGAGGATGATATGATTTATAATATTCTATCATTTTATAAATATCATCATTATCCCTTATTAAATAGTCTACTTTAACAGGATCTGCTCCTCTTGGAACTATAGTATCTTCTCCTTTTGTATCTTTTCTTGGTTTTAATATTAAAACATTCATTCCTTTTTCTTTATAATTATACATTGTTTTAATTAAATCTCTTGTTTTACCACAACTCATTGCACCATATTTAAAATATAACTTCGCCATAACTACTCCTTTTTTGCTCTTGGATGAGCCATTTCATATACTTTTTTTATTTGTTCATTAGTAACATGAGTATATATACTAGTTGTATTAAGTGATTCATGACCAAGTAAGTCTTTAACACTTACTAAATCAGCCCCATTATTTAACATATCTGTTGCAAATGTATGTCTAAACACATGGGGAGATATTTTACCATCAACACCTGCTTTTACTTTTATTTTATTAATAATATCTCTTACATATTTACTAGAAATATGCCCATTGTTTCTTCCTATAAATAAATATTCACTATCTTTTTTATATAATTTTTTTCTTCCTTCTTTAATAAATTTATTTAAAGCATCTCTACAGGTATCATTAAATATTACTATTCTTTCTTTACTTCCTTTTCCCAATATTTTTATCTCATTGTTATAAAAATTTATATCACTTAATTTTATATTAATAAGTTCACTAACTCTTATTCCAGTAGAATATAATATTTCTATTATCAATCTATCTCTTTCTAGTATTGGGTCATCTCCCATACATACATCAAAAATATCAGTAATGTCTTTTTCATTTATAAATTTAGGTAAAACTAATCCTTTTTTAGGATTATTAATATTAACAAAATAATTATATTCAATAATACCCTCTTTTACTAAAAAATTATAAAAAGTTCTAAGAGAACTTAACTTTCTACTTATACTACTTTTAGATAACTTATTGTCATTATATAAATGTGCTAAATATAAACTTATATCTTCATCAGTTATATTAATTACTTTATTTATAAAATCCGTAAATTCTTCTATATCTCTTAAATAAGCATTAATTGTATTCATAGAGTATTTCTTATTAGTTTTTAAATATAAATAAAACATATCTATATAATTAGTTTTCATAATCATTTCCTTGCTATTAATTTATTTATTTTAATATTCAAATTTGAAAATTTTTCTTCATATTCTGTCATTATATTACTAGCACATTCCTTATGTAAATCATTAGTAAGATATTCGATATTATAACCATATTCTTTTAAACTATCTACAGAATAATTAAATAAATCTATATTATCCGTTTTCATTTCTATTATATTATCATTTTTAAATATTTTATCATATTTTTCTAGAAAAACAGGACTAGTTAATCTTCTTTTTGCATGTCTTTCTTTAGGCCAAGGATCAGAAAAATTTAAATATATTTTATCTATTTCTTTATTAAATACTTCATCAATTCTAAAAGCATCCATCCTAATAAATTTTAAATTAGATATATTTAATTCTTCTACTTTTTCAATTGCCCGTACTAGTACACTATCAAATTTTTCTATTCCAATATAATTTATGTTAGGATTTTTAATAGCATTTTCTACTATAAACTTTCCTTTACCCATTCCTATTTCTATACAAATAGGATTATTATTATTAAATATTTTATTCCAATTATTAATATTATTAAAAGGATTATCTATATTGTAATTACTTAATAATATTTTATCTTTTGCACCCTTTACATTTCTTAACCTCATAGTACACTTCCTTCAAATTTATTTTAACACAATCTGGGTATTTTGCATATATTAAAATGAAAAGAATAACGGGAGTGTGAAAGTATGAAAGATGATAGAGATATGTATTATGGTAATTATGGATATGTAGCCAATCCTTTTCCTAATGGAATGATGCCTATGATGCAAGGAGGAATGATGCCTAACGGAATGATGCCTATGATGCAAAACCCTAATATGAATTACGGTATGCCTTATAGTAATCAAAATATGATGCCTTGTAATCAAAATAATAGTTCTAATAATAATGATATTGATACTAGACTAAATACTATAGAAAGGCAAATAAAAAGATTAAATGAAAGAGTTACAAGATTAGAAGCATCGTATAATAATAATACTACTAACATTTATAATGAACCGGATAGTTCGATGTATATGATGTAAATACCTAATAATATTTAGGTATTTTTTCTAATAATTTTTGAATTTCTATTTGGGTTTCATCTAATAATTCTATTCGATAATTTTTAATTCCCATATCTATATAATCTTTTATATTATTAATATAATCAATATTTTTATAATGCATTATATGAGTTAAGCAATTATTATGAATAATTCTATATTTATAACCTAATCTATCTTGTAAATAATATTTATTCTTATTAGTTTTGCATACACTACAATTATTTAATAATTCTTTTAATGGGCAATACTTCATAATCATAAGTTCCATCTTACCATATATAATTACTTCAATATCTTTATCTTTTAATAATTTTATTTTATTAAAGTCACATTCTGGAGATATTACTACTCTTTTAACTCCTAATTCTTTAAAAAACTTAATACTATAGTCATTTACTACATTTAAGAAATAATCACTAACAACATTATTATTTTTACTATATTTATAGGCACTACCTAATTCAGATGCTAAAATATTTTCATTTTTAAATTCATTAAAAGATGACATTACTCTACTAGTTCTATAATAAATATTATTACTCTTATATTTTAAATATAAATTATAGTCATCAGTATATATATTATCTACTTTGTTTAAACATGCAAGTAATTGTTCTTCATTTCTTACTAACACATTTACACTAACATTATTTGTTTTTACATTATCTTTTATCTTTGGTATTTCATTAATTATTATTTCTTTTTTATTTTCTATTCTTTTATTTATTAATTTAGTTACCAAATCTCTTCTTAATTCATTTAATTCTTTTAAACTAATAAATATATTATCATCTATATCTACTTCAATATTATTTAATATAAAAGGAGTATTTCCTAATTTGGATAGCTTATCTATTATTACTTCTTTAGTTACTGGATTATTAATAGAGGGTTCTACAACAGTTCCTCTTACTTCTACTTCATTTATTCCATCACTAAGACTAATATATAATTCTTTATTTATTTTAGCAGTAACTTTATAATCAACTTTTATTTTCTTCTCCCCATAATTATTTAACTTTTTTAATAGGTCTTTATCAATTGTTTTAAGTACAGTATCATCAGCTTTTAAATTAACTTTATTAGGAATAGAAATAATGTCATTAGGGTTTCCTTTATTTACTAATTTATCATGTTTATCATATAACATATTAACAATCATTCCTGTGTTACTTTCTTTAAATCTAATTCCATCTTCTTGATTCAATACTCTACTTAGTTTTATATATATTCTATTTTTAGTAGTTTTAACTACTTTACCTAAATTAATTCCCTGATGATTAGGACTTTCAATATTAATAATATTGTCGTTAAATAAAAATCCTTTAGTAAATTTACGATTAAATAACACTTTTAAGTTATCTATATCTTCTTTAGTCAAAATCATTTCTTCTTTATTATAATATTTATCTATTAAAGTTCGATATAATTTAGTTATGAATCCAACATATTCAGGGCTTTTCATTCTACCTTCTATTTTTAAACTAGTAATACCTGAATCTAATATTTCTTTTAAGTTATCTAAAGTATTTAATTCTTTTGTACTAAGTAAATATTCACCTTTAGTATCAATTACTTTATCATTTTCTAAAAGTTTATAAGGAAGACGACAAGATCCTACACATTCACCACGATTACCACTTCTACCACCATTTAAACTACTAAATAAGCAACATCCAGAATAACTTATACATAATGCTCCATGAATAAATACTTCCTTTTCTATATCAATATTTATATTATTTATTTCACTTAAAGACATTTCTCTATCAAAAACTACTCTAGTAACTCCTAAATCTTTAAAGCATTTAATTCCATAAGTATTATGATTATGACATTGCGTAGAAGCATGAACTTCTAAATTAGGAAGTACTTTTCTAATTAAACTAATCATTCCAATATCTTGCATAATTACAGCATCAACATTATTCTTATGTAAAAATGTTAAATAATTAACAAATTCTTCTACTTCGTCGTTATATATAATTGTATTTGCAGTTACATAAACTTTAACGCCATATATATGAGCATAGTTAATAGCTTCCACTAATTCATCATTAGTAAAGTTATTTGCATATTTTCTAGCTCCAAAAGATTTGCCTCCTAAATATACAGCATCTGCTCCATTATGTACTGCTTGATATAAACTTTCCATATTTCCTACTGGACTTAATAATTCTACTTTCATAATTCACTTCCTTTAAAAAGAAAATAACTTAGATGCCTAAGTTACTATTCTTCATTTTCTTTCTTCTTTGGTTTTTCAGGATTTTTTAATTTTTTATTAATTTCTGTTGTATTTCTACAAATAGTTAATAAAATCAATGAAAATTCATATATGATTCTAGCAACTACATTTCCTACAATAATTGTCATAAGAGCAGATAAAATGTTTACTGAAAGTAGTCCTAATCCAACTAATGTTAAATAAATTGCTGTTATTAAATAACATACTTTTAAAATAGTTTCAAGTAACATTTTCTTAAATGATAAGAAATCATAAAGCCATGCTGTAAAACCAGTAAATTTATTTTCGTTTTCTTTATTTAAAAACAAAATATAAACTACTATTCCGCCTGCAATTGCAATTACTACTGAAATAATCATCCAAATTCCTAAACTTTCTAATCCTGAAGTGTTCAAAGAATTACTATAATTGTAATAATTTCCGTACATATTACTCCTCCTCTTAATCAATATTATAACACACTTTATATTAATATTACAAAACAAATTTTTTCATAAATATATAAGTTAATGAAAATATAACACTCACAAATAAAAATACTTTCATAGCTACGTAAAATATACTTTCTTTTTTCTTCATTTTCTTACCTCTCTACAAAATTATATCATAAAAGTTATTTTTTTCATATAATATATTGTCAAAATAATTATTTTTTGATACAATTAATTTGTTCCAAGTTACGGGGCTTTAGCCAAGTGGTAAGGCATGGGACTGCAACTCCCTGAGCACCGGTTCAAATCCGGTAGGCCCCTCCATTGGGAAATCTGTTCGAACTTTTATAGTTTGAACTTAATATAGAAAAGTATCAATTTCTAAATGAAGTTGATATTTTTTTGTTTTAAGAAAGGATTTTATTATGATTAATATTGTAAGTAAACCAATAGAGTTTGAAACTGAGTTAAAAAAGAAAATTGAGTTTATATGTAACTTTTGTAATACTAAACCGAAAATAATAAATGGCAATATAAGAAATATAGAACACTCTAATTTATCTTATATAGAGCCACATAGAGTTATTATTAAAGGAATTACTTTCCTAGCATTTAATTATTCTAAAACACTCTATATCGGTAATCTATCAAACTCTATTGAGATTAATGATTTAGAAGATTATATAAAAAAGATTAAATAGTTATTTAAATATCGACTTCAACTAATACTACTTATTCCCTAATCAGGGAATTGACAAATCTTAAAAAAGTGATATTATAAATAACCAATGAAAGAGGTATGCTCTAGAAATGGAGGTACATCTATGATATATAAACACAAAATATCGAAAATTTATAATATTGAATTTAATGAGGAGTCAGTAGTATTTAGACTTTACTAGATACTATTGTCTCCTCTTTTTTAGTAAAAAGGAGTGATTGGTTAATGAATAACGAAAAGAAAGTTGCAGATATTTATATTCGTGTATCAACTGAAGATCAAGCTCGTGAGGGTTTTAGTTTACCAGAACAAGAGAAACGATTAAGAGCCATGTGTGAGTATAAAGGTTATGATATATACAAAGTATATCAAGATGCTGGTATATCGGCTAAAACTGGTAATACAAGGCCTGCTTTTGAAGAACTACTACAAGATATAAGAAAAAAGAAATGTAATACTATTGTTGTATTAAAACTTGATAGACTTACAAGAAGTGTATTTGATTTGGAAAAGATAATAAGATTTTTAGAAGAAAATGATGCATATCTAGATTGTGCTAATGATGATATTAATACAACTAATGCTAATGGAAAAATGATTTCGAGAATACTTACATCAGTTTCTCAAAATAAAATTGAAAGAACTAGTGAAAGAACTAAATTCGGTATGGCTGGAGCAATTAAACAAGGTCATATTCCACATAAAGCACCCTTTGGTTATAAACGTGAAAATAAAAAACTAGTTCCAGATGAAGCAACAAAGGATCAAATTATTAGAATATTTAATTTATATCATCAAGGTAATTCATATCAAACAATTAGCAATTTATATAATAAAGAAAAAGTATTTGGTAAAACAAATTGGTGTGATGGAACTATTTTAAAAATACTTGAAAATGAAATCTATAAAGGTGACTTTGTTCATGGTAAAAGAAATAGAGTCCCTACTTATTATGAAAATGTTGTTGAGCCAATAGTATCAAAAGAATTATGGGAAGAATGCCAAATTCAAAAGAAAAAGAACTCTAGAAATTATAAAAGAAAAGAAGAAAGAAGATTTAAAGGATTTAACCTATTTAATAAAAAAGAAATAGAAAAAGCAACTAAACATATAAATCAAGAAATGGAAGAATCAGCTGAAGAATTTTATACTGATAAAAAAGATAAAGAAAAAGATGATGGCTTATCACTATAATATAAAATTTATGGTAAAATAATTAATTAAGAAACTTTATTCAAAAGATAGAAAGGATGTGAGTTATGAATAAAGAAAACATTAAAACAGAAATTATAGTAAAAGATCGTAAAATTGGTGTTTTAAGAATTGGCAATAAAGAATATATTTCACTTACTGATTTGGCAAGATATGCAGATAATGAAGAACCTAGACTTCCAATTAGAGATTGGATGAGAAGCAAAGAAGTTATATCTTATTTAGGATTATGGGAAAGCATACATAATGAAAATTTTAAAGGGGGCGAATTCGACACGTTTAAAAATGAAGCTGGAAGCAACACTTTTAAAATGTCACCTCAAAAATGGATAAGAGAAACAAATGCTATTGGAATTATATCAAAATCAGGTAGATACGATGGTGGAACATTTGCAGATCCAGATATTGCATTTGAATTTGCAAGTTGGTTAAGTCCTGAATTTAAATTATATGTTATTCAAGAATTTCAAAGATTAAAGAAAAATGAAGCATACCAAAATAAAATTGATTGGCATGCTAATAGAGTTTTAGCAAAAGTTAGTTATGTAGTTCATACTGATGCTATTAAAAGTATAATTGTTCCTACTATAACTGAAAAACAAAAGAAATTTGTATATGCAGAAGAAGCTGATGTTTTAAATGTAGCATTATTTGGTATAACTGCTAAAGAATGGCGAGAAAGTAATCCAGAATTAGCAGATAAAGGAAATATTAGAGATTATACTGACTTGCTTCATTTAGTTATATTAAACAATTTAGAAAATATTAATGCTGAATTAATTGAAATGAAAATACCACAAAATGAAAGACTTGTTAGATTAAATAATATTGCAAGAAAACAAATGGAATTATTAAAGAATAATAAATCCTTTAATAATCTTGAATATATTGAAAATAAAGTTAATAATAAGCAAGAATTACCAATGGGACAAAAGTCAAAATAAATTTTGACTAACTTACCTCACGGTAAGTTTTTTCTACTTCACTGGAAATTATATTCCTCCATAGACCAGGATCGGATAGTCGCTACCCTACTTATATTAAATTGTCAAAATTTATGGTGTCATTAGTTCTCTTTCGTAAGTTTTAATATATATCTTTAATCCCTCACACATTACGTTTATTGCTGCATTCACATCTCTATCGTGTATAGTGCCACATTGGGGGCACTCCCAATTTCTTATACTTAAATCCTTTACTTTTTTATTTTGATAATTACATACACTGCATGTTTGACTACTTGGATAGTATCTATCTATTTCTATTAATTTCTTATTATTCCAAATTGACTTATACTGCAGTATACGTTTTATTTCATATATAGGAGTTTCTTCTAAACATTTAGCAATAGAGTGTGTTTTCTGCATACCTTTTACATCTAGGGTTTCTACGGCAATTATATCATTTTCAGAAATTATTTTATTAGTTATGTTATGAAGTAAAAACTTACGGGCGTTTTTTATCTTCATAAATAATCTTTGTATTTTTAGTTTCAACTTATATCTATTTTTACTTCCTATTTTACATCTAGCAAGTCCTCTTTGAAGACCTCTTAATCTTTTTTCATTAATTTTAATTGTATTTTTGATTTTTTCATTATGGGATGTTACTAAAAAATCTTTTATTCCTAAATCTATTCCTACTATGTTATTAGGTATAAATGGTTTAATAATAATATCTTCTTCTATTAATACACTAACATAATATTTATTAGCTTCTTTTCTAATAACAGCACTTTTTATTTCTCCTTTAAATGTATTTTTATTTTTGTATCCTCTTATTGGAACATCTTTTAGTTTGGGCAAAGTTATAATTTTGTTTATTAAATCTAATTTAATACTATTATAATCTTTACCTTTATAAGTGCTTTTTATATTATTTGTTTTATAACTATTATGTATCCCTTTTATCTTAAATTTAGGATATTCTCCTAAATTTTTATAATATCTTTTATAAGCATCTTCTAAATTAAATACACTATTTCTAAGAGCACAACTATCTACTTCTTTTAAAAATGTTTTTTCTTTTGAAAGTTCTGGAATAGACTTTATTCCATTATAGGCATTAGTTACTTTTTTATCTAGAAAATAGTTATAAATGAATCTACAACTACCTATAGTTTTATTTATTAATTCTTCTTGGAATTTATTAGGATACATTCTAAATTTATAAGATTTATATATTTTCATGTTTCAACCACCACCTGTATTTGCATTATAAATCATAAACATTCGTTCGTCAATAGCTTTTAACAAAAATAAAAAGAAAAATATTACTCCTGCCTTTATTTCTGTCTTACATACTTATGGAAGAAGTATAATTTGGAATCCTCATATTCATATGATTTTACTTGAAGGTGGAATAAATAAAGATAGTTTTGTACCTGTAAATTTCTTTTCTTATGCTGCTTTTAGAAAAAGATTTATGAAAGTTCTTTTAGACTTATTAGGCAAAGAAATAAATACAGTAGAATTTAAAAATTTAAAAAGAACTTTATATAAAAACTTAAAAGATGGATTCTATGTTTACTCTCCTCCATCTAAATTTAAATCAGTTGATGCACTTATAAAATATGTTACTAGATATGTTTCACGTCCTGTTATGGCAGAATCTAGAATTTTAAATTATGATGGAACTTATGTAACTTTTTGGTATCAAAGACATGAAGATAATAAAATTGTTATTGAAAAAATCCATGCTTTTGAATTTATTTCAAGAATTATTTTACATATACCTGAAAAAAATCAAAAATATATTAGATATTATGGTTGTTATAATGAATCTACCAAAATTGTAACTTCTAAAATGAAAGAAATGTTTAGAAAATTTAATCAAAAATCTATTGAACTTAAAAAGACTATTACTAAATGGAGATTAAATATTCAATTTTCTTTTAATATTGATCCCCTAAAATGTCCAAATTGTGATACTATAATGATATATGCAGAAAGCGTATGGTGAATGGAGGAATGTTATGGAAAATGATTTTATTTTTAATTTTGATGATACTTCATCAGATATAGAAAGCATTTGTTTAAACTGTGGACTTGAAGAAAAAGTTCCAGACTTTATTTATGACGAAATGGGATCTAGAGTCAAACATAAAGAATTAAAAACTAATCAAAAAGTATCAACAATTTATTGTAATAGATGTGGTAAATTTAAAACTGTATCAAAATATTGGCTAAATCACGAGTAATTTTTAATAAATTTAAATGGGCACAGGTTAATTGCGACCTTTTTTCTGGATTTAATATTTCCTCTTGAAATCGAACTTTCCTTATAAATAAAAAAACGATAGTCATCAAAAACTATCGCTTTTTAGTATAATATTATTTATTAATCATCCATTGGTACAAATATAATTTTACCATCAATTGAATTTTCTCTTACTTGTGCTACATAACCAATCTCATCATCTACAATCATATAATAGAATTTATCATGATTATCTTTAATTTCAATTATATATCCAACTTCACTAGGTAAGAATTTAATACTATCTATTTTTTCTATTTTTACTATTTGTGATGTCATAAATACTGAACTAAGTATTTTGTTAATTTTATTAATATTAATATTTTTATCATCTTTATCATTAGTAGTTGTTTCTATATCATTAGCATCATCATTGCAACCTATTGGTTGTCTTAATAATTCAATTAAATATGATAATGTTTGATTATTATTAGTATCAACGATTATATAACTTAAATTTCCATTATATTTTTCTTTATTGATACTATCAAATTTTTTTAATAACTCAATAGTTTTATTTGTATCATTTAATATATTAGAAATATCATTAATAGGTGGATTTTCATTTTCTGCAACTACTAATAATGCTCTATATAAATTTTTGCAACTTTCTAAAATGAAAGGATCTTTATCTAATATGGCTATATTATTTACTTTATTCTCAAGTTTTTCTATTAATTCTTTATTCATCATTTAACTCCTTATCTACGCATTCCACTATGCATTGTTTCTTCTTGAACATTTTGTTCTTGATAGGTTAATAATAACATTTGTAATTCATCCATAGATTTAGCATTTAATTTGTTTTGAACATTTTGCATAATACTCATTCTTTCACCCATACTTATATCGCCAAATGAGAATTCTCCAGCATTATTCATAGCTCCCATTATTTGACTTACTATTTTATCTTTCATTTGCTTTTGTTGTTCTTGTAGAATTTGTTCCGTTTGTTGTTGTGGTTGCTCTACAACTTGTTGAACTTGTGGATTGGCTTCTAAACTTTGCTGTTCTGAAACTGATTGTTGATTTATATTATTTTCAGTAGGTTGTTGTAAATTTTCTACATGACTAATATTAGTTGATGGTTGATTAACTAGTTTTGAAAAATCATCTAATGTAAATTCTGCACCAGTAAAACGACCTTGATTATCTTTAGCATCAACAACTATATAATTGCCTTCTTGATAAATATTATCAATATTTGAAATAATGACTTCACCACGTGCTTCCATTTGTTCAATGATTCTTTTTTTTACAGCATCAGATAAATTCTCTAAATTACCAGTAAAAGTCATTGTTGGCTCGTTAGATTGTTGCTTTGCCAATTCTAATTGTTGTTTCATGTCTTCTTGTGCCTGTTGTAATTGCTCTCTAATTTCTTGCTTTTCTGGTTCGGTATGAACTTGTGCTTGTTGAACTACTTGCTCACTTTCTTGTGAAAGATTATTTATTGGTGCTTCATAATATCTTGTGCTTTGTATAGCAGGTTCTCTTGGAATTGCTCCAGTTGTATTTATAGGTTTTTGTTCTTGTGATGGAGCAGATGCAAAAATACTTCCTAAATTATTTTTTAATTGTTCAATTTCATTATTATTTTGTGTTGGTTGATGAATTTCTGATTGAGATTCAGCAACTAAATTCGGTGTTTCTATATCAAAGTCTATATCGTAGATCATCCTTTGTTTATTTACTTCTGTTTCAATGTCTTTAAGCATACTTTCCCTAGAAATATCTAAACCTAGTGAAGACAGATTTCTCATTGCTGCTCCTAATTTACTTTCAAATAATACATCATTTCTCATTTTTTCTAATGCTAATCTTTTGATAGCATTTATATATTGTTGTCTTAAATCGTTCTTTGTTTCATTTATTCTCTCTGGATCATTTCCTAATTCCATACCTCTTTTACTAAATCCTTCTAAACTCATCTTTTGATACCTCCTAATTCATCATTATCTGTATTTTTTGTTTGTAATAATTTATTCATATTTATCATAACATCACTATAAGTAATGTTAGCCAAATCTAAATTATCAAAAATATTTTTATCTTGACCTGATACTCTCAAACTAATAAATTTTGTTTTAAAGCTTTCAATGTCTGGTATTATTCTCTTTATTTCGGTTATAAATATTTTTGATTCTTCATCATCTCTATTTTGATATTGAATATATGCAGAACACAAATCTATAATCGTATCATATATTTCATCAACCGATTTATCTTTTAAAGAATATTTAGTTTCAATAAACTGCCTTATTCTATCTACTTTTTCTTGACTAATAAAACTATCATTATCATTAGAAACTTTAACTGATGATTCAAAGTATTTATAAAATTCTTGTTCTTCAGGTTTAAAACTTTCAATTCCACAATTTACAACTACTCGTGACAAAGTAGGGCTACCTTTAAAATATAAATTATCTTGTGTCAATTGATTACTGTTATTCTTCCAATAATTGCTAATGTTCAATCCATTTTGTTTTATATAATTAGCAATCAATTCAATAATCATTTGTTCAGTTCTATCGTTATCTCTACTATTTATGGAATTAAAGTAATTATTAAAATCTTCACCAAAGATTTGTACACAAGATTGTTTAAACTTTTCTTGGTTTCCAGCAATATATTCTGCTATCAATTTATAATCTAAACCATTTTGTTTTAAAACATATAGTATGGCTCTTACTTGAGATTCATATTTTTGATAATTAACTGAAGTTAACATTTCAAATGGTTCTTTATTTTCTTCGTTATTACTTAATTTTAATCTAGCATTATTAATACAAATTTCAGCAAATATAGAAGCAAATGATTCTTCTAGCATTTCACCATATTTATTTTTTAAAGAACGAATTTTATGAGCATACTCATGTATTATTGTCCCTAAAAGTTTATTTAATTCATATTCATTGTTTATATTAACTTTATCTACATCAGATAATCCAATTACTATCTTTTCTTTTTCTGTTATACCGCCAACTTGTGTTGATTTACCAAATTCATTATTTTCTATACTTAATTGTTCAACTACAACAGGACAACTTTTAAATAAATGTTCAATGTTAGTTATTTCATCTGGATTTATGTATTCTTTTAAAAACAATAGAATGTATGATTGAGCTATTTTTACAACTGAATTAATTTTTTCTTGATTATCCATATTGCACCTCACAATCTATATTCCCTATATAGTGTTATATCATAGCTTTACACATATTTTAACGTATTTATGTAATTTAAATAATTACTATTTAAATAATTACTTTACACTTTAAATAAATATAAAAATTCATAAATGGTATTGATTGAATCTTAAATTATGGTAAAATGAATATAGAAATTGATACGACTTGTATTAATTCCTAATTGTGATAGTTAAGTTGTAAATAACTTAACCAATCGCTCCATTAAAATTTGTTTAAATAAGGGATTATTGTAAAATTAAGTAATTAATTTTCAATAGTCCCTTTTATATATATCAAGATATATATTAAGTTATCTACGTGTCTTCACTAGGAGTCGGAATAGAAGACTTACGCCTTCTATATTCCTCATTTGTTTTATTGTGCATTATCCAAGAGTATATGGATTTTCTAAAGTTCCTTCTCCACCAGTAATTTCTACTGTTGATAATAGATAAAGGACTGGGGAAGCAGAAAAGTTGGAGTTGTACACAGGGTAAAGTGAGATAGGTCCATCATCGCTCACATTGAAAACGTTACCATGGTATTTGGAGTAATGAGTAATGGTTTGTTGAGAGAAACTAGAATTATATAAATAATCATAGTTTTTACAGTCACTATAACCCGAATTAAGCCAACCATATAATTCTTTTGCTAAACAAGATTCTCTATTTGTAGTTATTCCACCACTTGTCGCATAACCGTAGTCTGATGGATACATTAATCCTATTTTACCCACCCAATATGTTGGACGACCACTATATACATCTGTTCCTCTTTCATAACCATACCAGTGACTAGCTAATCCAGTGGATTCAGTTGTATATGATGCAGTTCCTCCTAGATTCCAGACAGCATCTCCTATTAACGATTTTGCTTCTTCTGTGAGTCCCGTTGTACTAAAGTCACAACTTACTGTAGCACCATTTTGTCCACTTGGACAAGTTCCACTTGTACGGCTCCAATATGCACCATTATTTAACACGTCCATTAATGCACTATCAGTCCAGTCATTACTTCCATAACTAGATATAGAAGAACCAGTTCCTGATGGTTTGTTATCCCAAGACATACTACCTATTGGATCATTTCTTATTATTTTAAGTCTTTTCTCTGTTGGTCCGTTATAAGTAGAAGCTACATCAAATACTCCTATTATTCTCCATAATTCATTATTAAATAATACATAGTTATTAGGATCTGCTCCCATATATCTTACATTACCATCTGGATCATCATTATTCATTGTTTCTGGATTACTTGCGAGTAATGATTCTATATATTCTGTAGCAGGAGGAACATACTCACTACCTACCCCATCAGTTACTATCTTGGCACTAAAACTCTTTCCTATTTCTGTATTTGGTGTATCTATGCTTAACCATATTCTAACTGACATAGTAATAGATTCTTCAGGATTTAAAGTTAAATCACTTGCTATTAATCCTTCACTTAAACTAGATAAAACTACTGGATTATTATCATCTAATTTTACTTTTATGTAAGCAGGATTTATTTGATTATCTATAGTAGTAGATAATAATTTTAAATCAAATGTATATGTTAAATTACCTGTATTAGTTATTTTAAAAGTATACGGTGTTAAGGCACTACCTTCTTCATCTGTCATAGGTAGGGTATTACTTAAATTTAAAGTAGCACCTTCTTCTACTGTTATATCAAGTATTCCTGAAGTATAACTTTCTGTATTATCTAATATATTTACTTTCATAAATAATGCATAAGTTGTTGATAACATTATTGATAATACTAATAATATTGATAATACTGTAATCATAATATTTTTATCACTTAATAATTTTTTCATAATTCTTAACTCCTAACCACAAAAAAACTATAGTAAATAATTCTAGTTTCCTAGAACTCTACTATAGTTTTTATATTTTATATTACTTTTAGTTAACAAATAGGTAAAATTATGCCCCCCCCCCCTAATTTACAAACAGTTAATTTAGTTAAATATATATCCATAATATCTGCTCCTTCCATTTGTAAATTAGAGAGTTATTTACTCTACTGTTTACATTATAATATTATCACATATAGTAATATTTATCAATAGAAAAAAACTATTCTTTAATAGTCTTTTGCATTTCAATTCTATTTAATCTACTAACACTTACTAA
>ERZ1643251.2266-NODE-2266-length-19908-cov-12.748300_pt1 | contig 19908 bp, 20 predicted proteins | sample MGYA00579261_ERZ1643251 | MGnify/ENA primary metagenome ERZ1643251 (study PRJEB29033, sample SAMEA4952267) | chicken gut metagenome | biome: Broiler Chicken; feature: Gastrointestinal Tract; material: Caecum | place: Ireland | collected 2018 | study: Broiler... | reverse complement strand
TAGAATTTTATCATTCTACCTAATTTTTGTCATGCTCTATCTGAACTGTAACCTAGTATAACAATTAAATGAAAAATACGGGGGCGACCCTCGGAAATATGGTCTCTGTAAAAAGAGAAAAGGGGTACCGTGAGGTGCTCCAAAGGAAGAATAGAAAATTTATTTTCTATGAATTCCTTTTTGTTCTTTCCAGTCTGTTATTTTTTCTAGTCTTTCTTTGAAACGTATTTCTTTGCCTTCGGAAGTTGGGATATAGTAAGTGTTATTTTTTAAGGATTCTGGTAGGCAGTTCATTGTTGTTAAGTGCTCTTTATAGTCATGGGCATATTGATATCCTTCTCCATAGTGTAGTTCTTTCATGAGTTTTGTTGGTGCGTTTCTTAGATGTAATGGGACAGGTTCAGCAATTTGTTCTAAAGCGTCTTTTTTTGCTTTTTCATATGCTGTGTATAATGCATTTGACTTTGGAGCAATTGAGAAATAGGTTACGATTTGGGTTAAATTGACAGAGCATTCTGGCATTCCAATGAAGTGACAAGCTTGGTAACAAGATACGGCTAGATTAAGAGCAGAAGGATCAGCTAGTCCGATGTCTTCGCTGGCAAAACGAATAAGTCTTCGGGCTATGTATAGTGGATCTTCACCGCCTTCTAGCATGCGAGCTAACCAGTATATTGCTGCTTGAGGATCACTATTGCGCATGGATTTATGTAAAGCAGAAATGAGATTGTAATGCTCTTCACCATTTTTGTCATAAAGTAAAGAATTTTTATTTAAACATTGTTTGACGATTTGTTCTGTTATATTAATTTGATTGTTTTCTTTGGGACTGTTTAGAACAATCATTTCTAACATATTTAGTGCTGTTCTGCCATCTCCGTTAGCATAGGTAGCGATTGTTTGGAGAAGTTCGTTTTTTATATGAATAGTTTTTTTACCAAAGCCTCTTTGATCTTTTAAGACGTGGTTAAGGATTGTTATGATGTCTTCTTTTGATAAGGGTTGTAAGACAAATACTTTACATCTGGATAGTAAGGCTGAATTGATTTCAAAGGAAGGGTTTTCTGTTGTTGCTCCAATAAGAATGATGCTTCCTTTTTCAACGAATGGTAAGAATGCATCTTGTTGGGCTTTATTGAATCTATGGATTTCATCGACAAATAGAATCGTTTTTTGACCATTTAGTCTAGATTCTTCTGCTTGTTCCATTACTTTACGGATGTCTTTTATCCCGCTTGTAACAGCACTGAAATTTATAAATTCTGCTTTTGTTTGGATGGCAATGATTTGGGCTAGAGTGGTTTTTCCGATACCAGGAGGTCCCCAGAATATCATTGAGGGAATTTGATCTTGAATGATGAGGTTTTTTAGAAGTTTTCCTTCGCCTAAAAGGTGTTCTTGACCGACAAATTCATCTAAGTTTCTTGGACGGACACGGTTGGCTAAAGGGATATTATTGTTTTCAAATAGAGAGGTTTGTTGCATAAAATCACGTTCTTTCTTGAAAATATTATACTATAATCTTGTTAAATGCATTTATTTTTCTTTTGAAATACGTTATAATTTAGGTATGAAAATGGTGATGCTATGGCGTTTATTGAAGTGAAAAAGCTATGTAAGACTTATCAGATGGGTGAAGTTACGATTAAGGCTATTGAAAATGTTTCTTTTTCCATTGATGAAGGGGAGCTTGTCGTTATTTTAGGTCCTAGTGGTGCTGGAAAGACAACAGTTTTGAATATTTTAGGTGGTATGGATACTCCTACTAGTGGTACTGTTATTATTGATGGTAAGGATATTTCTAAGTTTAATCGTAAGGCTTTAACGGATTATCGACGTTATGATATTGGATTTGTTTTTCAATTTTATAATTTGGTTGGTAATTTGACGGCTTTAGAAAATGTTAGTTTAGCAAGTCAAATCTGTAAACATCCTAAGGATAGTTTAGAAACTTTGAAACAGGTTGGTCTTGGTGATCGCAGTGGACATTTTCCAGCTCAGCTTTCTGGTGGTGAGCAACAACGTGTTAGTATTGCAAGAGCTTTAGCTAAGAATCCTAAGTTATTACTTTGTGATGAGCCGACTGGAGCATTGGATTCAAAAACAGGCCGGATGATTTTGGAGCTTTTGCAGGATACTTGTCATAAAGAACATATGACGACGATTATTATTACTCATAATGCGGTAATTAGTGAAATGGCTGATAAGGTTATTAAGATTAAGAATGGACAAGTGGCCGACATTCTTATTCAAGATAATCCTAAACTTGTTAAGGATATTGATTGGTAATGTTATTATTTAAAAATAGTTTTATTAAAATTCGTAAATCTTTAGGCCGCTTTTTTTCGTTAATTTTTATTGTTGCGCTTGGAAGTGCTTTCTTTGCTGGAGTCCGTGAGACTTCTTCAGACATGATAAGAACGACTGATGCTTATTATGATGAGTATGCATTGATGGACTTTCGGATTGTTAGTACTATGGGGTTAACGGAAGATGATGTTGCGTCTTTACAAGATCTTTCTAATGTGGATAAAGTTGTTCCGGGTTATTCTTTTGAAACGGTTGTAGGTGGAGATGCGACAAAGATTTATGGGTATTTGGAAGATATGAATCGTGTGTCGCTTGTGGAAGGCCGATATTTAGAGAATGAAAATGAGATTTTGGTTGAACGAGGTACATATAATTTAGGAGATACGATTACTTTAGAGGCTGATGCTTTGGATTTTGTCAAAGGAACAACTTATACGGTTGTGGGCATTGTGGATAGTCCGATGTATATTTATGAGAATAAGGGAATTTCCACTGTTAGTGATGGAAAACTTGACACTTTTATGTATATTTTACCTTCTAATTTTACACTAGAATATTATACCGAAGTGTATTTGACTGCTAAAGATAGTATTTCAAAGACAGCTTATGAAGACGATTATAAAGAGACTATTTCTTATTTAAATGATGAGTTAGTGGAATTAAAGCCTATAAGAGAGACGGCTCGTTATGAGGAAATTTTGGCAGAAGCAATGCAGAAAATTTATGATGCAGAGGCAGAGTTAAATCAGCAGAAAGCAGAGAATGATCAGAAGTTTGCTGATGCTAAGAAAGAGTTAGATGATAGTCGAAGTACTTTGGATCAAGGATGGGCTGATTATAATAATGGTAAGGCTACTTTGGAAAGTACACGAGTTTCGATGGAGAATACGTTTGCTAAGACGAAGGCAGAGTTAGATGCTGGGGAGGCTGAGCTTATTTCTTCTTTGACGGCTTATGGTATAACTTTAGATCAAGTTGCAGGTATGATTGATACTTTAAATACACAGATTGCTTCTTTGGAGGCAATACTCGAAACATTGGATCCTGAAAGTGAGGAGTATAAGACTTATCAAGCTCAATTGTCTACTTTACAAGCCTCTTTACAGGGTTTACAGGAAATTGAAACTGCACGAGTTACTATTGAAAATGGACGAAGTGAGCTTGCTCGTGGACAAGAAGCGTGGCAGACACAATATAATTCTTCTTTAGCTTCTTTAAATGTTGCATATCAAGAACTTTTAAGTGGAGAGGCTTCACTTGAGTCTGGATGGGCTAGTTATGAGTCTAATTATGCAACGTATGTAGCAGAGATTAGTAAAGCTGAACAAGAAATAGCTGATGCTCGTGAGGAAGTAAAGAATTTAGAGAAACCTGTTTGGTATTTATTTGACCGGGAAGATAATCCTGGATATACCACTTTTATTGATTCAGCGACAAAGATTGATTCTATTGCGGCAGTGTTTCCTATTTTCTTTATTTTAGTAGCTTTCTTAATGGGAATGAATACGATGACAAGGATGATTGAAGAGGAACGAGGCGAGATTGGTTTATTTATTTCGTTAGGTTATTCTAAAGCAAAAATTATTGTTAGTTATTTGTTCTATGTTTTCTTAGCAACAACGATCGGTCTTATTTTAGGACTTACAATTGGGTATCTAATTGTTCCTATAGTTATTTACCGGGTTTATGTATCTATGTTTGTTTTGCCTGATTTACATCTTTATTTCAATGTAGGTATGAGTGCTATTATTGCTTTGGTTTGTTTTGGGGCTATGAGTTTGGTTACTTATATTACAGCAAATCGTAATTTTAAATATATGCCAGCTAATTTGTTACGGCCTGAGGCTCCAAAGATGGGCAAGAAAGTTTTTTTAGAACATATTCATTTTCTTTGGAAACGTTTGAATTTTACTTGGAAAGTTACGGTTAGAAATTTATTTCGCTATAAGAAAAGAATTGTTATGACTTTAATTGGTATATCAGGATGTACGGCTTTGTTATTAACGGGCTTTGGTATTCAGGATAGTATTGGTTCGCTTATGGATAAGCAGTTTGGCGAGATTGAGGCTTATGATGCTATTTTCTTTTTAGAAGAGGCGACGAGCGAGATAAGTCCTGAGGTTAAAGAAACGTTGAATGAGGTTCAGGCGTATGATTTTCTTAATATGGAGAGTTTTACTTTTAATGCAAATAATAAAAATATTGATATTTATTTGATGGCGTTTCAAGATGTGTCTATTGTTGATCAGTTTATTCATTTGAAAGATGAAAATGGTAATCTTTTATCTATTGATGATAATGGGGTTATATTATCTAGTAAGACGGCTGATATGCTAGGTGTAGGAATTGGAGATACTTTTGGGGTTCGTAATAGTGAAAATGAGTTGTTTATTTTGAAGGTATCGGCGATAAGTGAAAATTATGTTAATCATTATGCTTATATGAGTGATCGTTATTATGAACAGATTTTCGGAGAAAAGAGTTATAATGCAGTGATGACGGTTATGGATGATGCTAAAGTTAGTGAAGTCGGTAATCTGTTAATTGATTCAGGTTATTTTAGTAGTGTACAATATATTACGGATAGTATGAATATGTTTCAAGATATTATTCGAAGTATGAATGATATTGTCTTGTTGATTTTAGGTTTTTCTACTTTCTTAGCAATTACGGTTTTATATAATTTAACAACGATTAATATTAGTGAGAGAACTAGGGAAATTGCAACGTTAAAGGTTTTAGGATTCCATGATCGGGAAGTTTCTGGGTATGTTTATCGTGAGACGCTTGTTTTAACTATTTTTGGTATTCTAATTGGTATGGGATTAGGTGTCTTGTTAAATCAGTTTGTGATGACTGTTGCAGAAACTGATGAGATTTTATTTGTTAAAGATATTTATGGAATGAGTTATTTATATACTTTCCTTATTATGACTTTATTTACGGTAGTTGTTCAATTTATTACGTATTTCATTTTAAAAAGAATTAATATGATTGATTCTTTAAAGTCAGTAGAATAGATTAGAACTAGCTAATTTTGACATCTTTTGTCGAATTGCTAGTTTTTTTTATTTTGATGATTATAATAGGTCTCGCTTTCTTCAGTTTGGGGGTGAGAAAAATGAATGTTAAGGAAGTACGTCAAGTGATTTCATTTGATACGATTCGCACGATATTTTCTTGTAATCTGCCTTATTTTAGTTTGCTTTTATCGAGAATAACAAAATTTCCTTTAGAAGGGCTACAAATGGGAGTTAGAGAAGATTCTTGGTTAGAAACAGCAATTAAAGATCCTACAAAAATTGTTTGTTGTTCTGTATCTTCTAAAGCGACGCTTCGTGAGTCTATTGAGGCAAAATGTCCAGCTACGATGTGGCTTTTAGAGTATAATAAACATCTTCCTAAAGGAATCAGAACGATGAATCTTTATTTTGGTCATTCAAATGATTCTTCAACAAATGAATTCGTTTCAAAGCAAGTAACAAAGGACGATGGAGGTTTTCATTATGATTTCGTTATTAATTTGGATTATTTATTTACAATTGAGCAGGAAGAATTTAATGATCCTAGCAGTATATATTATTTATTGCATCCGTTTGTTTGTTTTGATTTAGATGCTTTGGAAAAGAAATACGAAGATGATCCATTAATGCTTCATGTTGTTGGTTGTTTGAGAAAAATTAAAGAAACTTCTTATTCTGTGGAATATGATATAGAAGATTAAGTGTTAAAAAAACTATCCTTGGGGATGGTTTTTTTATATAAAAAAAGCTAGTTTGGGTAACTAGCTTGGTTGATTAACGTTTTGTTCAATTCGTTTTTTTAGTTGGTCATATGGTAATGCTCCAGGAATTTTTTGTTTGATTTCTTGATCTTTTATGATAAATGAATTTGGGTAGGATGTAATGTGGTAGTTGTTAAATATTGTGCTTTCTTCGTCTATTAAGACCGGAAAGGTATAGTTGTGGTCTTCTATATATGTTTTTATTTCTTCTTTTGTGGCATTACTTTCTTTTGGACTTATGATGGTTAAAATAATGATGTCTTTGTTTTGATATTCTTGATAAAGCTTTTCGATGCTTTCTAGTTCTTCTTTACATATATTGCATTTCATAGACCAAAAGTTTAGAAAAATGGTTTTTTCTTTGAAATCGGTTAGGATGTAGGTGTTTTCGTTTAAATCTTTTAAAGTGAAGTTAGGTGGGGTGGTTAAATCAATATTATTTTCTGTTCCACAGTTTAGAAGACCGTCTTCATTAGCTGAACAACTATTAGGGACTTGTTGAGGAATGAACTCTATTCCTTGATATATTAATATTCCGCCTATAATCATCAGTAATACGCCACCTATTTTTACAAGATTCATTAATGTTTTTTGATGCTTTTTTAAAAGATTTAAGGCTTCGCTTGTAAATAGACCTAATATTAGAAAGGGTATAATAAAGCCAATGGCATAAATAAGAACGTATAAATTACCAATAAGCATGCTACTGACGCTTCCTGCCATCATTAATACGGAAGAAAGGGCTGGACCGACACATGGTGTCCAGGCAAAGCTAAATAAGAATCCTAATGTAAATGCGAGGAAAGGATTCATCTTTTTTAAATTTACGTTAGCATGTATTTTACGTTCTTTTTGTAAAAATTTGATTTTGATTATGCCTGTTTGGAATAAACCCATGATTATTATAAGAATACCACATAGGATTAAAAGAATATATTTTGTATCTTGAAAGAATTTTCCTAAGGCAGTGAAAGATAGCCCTAGGATAAAAAAGGATACTGATATTCCTAAAACAAAGAAAAAGGTATGAAGAAGAGTTGTTTTTCTTTTGTATGTAATACTGCCATCTTTATTTACTGTTTTTGCATTTCCAGCTAAATAGCTCATATATAATGGGATAATTGGGATAATACAAGGTGAAAAAAAGGAAATTAATCCTTCAATAAATATGGTAATAAATTGAAAACTTTCTAGCATGATTACCTCCTAATGCCTATGGTATTTTATCAAAGTTTTTTGTTTTTGAAAAGGTTATTTTAATGTATAGCTATTGTTAATGACGGGAATACTGTAAAGTAATAAAATGTCAGGATTATTTTGAAATGTTATTTCAGGGATGTTTTTTAGATATTCGCTTCCAATATATCGTAGATCGATTAAGGTTATTTTTTGGTATTCAGGTATTAGTAATGGAATAAGGGTGCTGGCAAATGAATCTCTAAATACGACAAGTTCTTTATTTGTGGTTGCGTTTGGATTTTCAATTATAAGCAGAGCGCTGGCACCACTTAGAAAAACATCATAGCCGTCTAGGTGATTTATGTTTTCTTTTTGATAAACTTTTTCAGTAGTTTGTTTTTCGTAGTTGTAAACGGTTGTTTGTTCGATTATATCGTTGGTATAGAAGGTAATTGTTTCTTCGGGAATGTTATTAGGAATTCGTGATTTTAATGCTCCATAGAAAGGTGATACTTCTTGTTTTGTCCATGATAGGTTGTTGGTAGGAAGATTCATTTCTTTTTTTAGTTTTTTTACGACGTTTTCGAGGGCAGATTGTTTCCAATGAATATCGGTTTGAAAGTAGCTTTCTTTGTTTAATTCTTCAAATAGGGAAATGTAGGTATAGTTTTTAAATTCTTCTTTGATTTGGTTTGTTAGAGAAGTGTAGTCTAGTTTAGGAATGTTTTTGCCTTCTAAGTAGTAGGTCTTATCTGGAATAATGCTGTAATAAATGTTTGAAGCATTGTTATAAGTTGCTATGGTTTTATTTAATAGGTCGGTAAAGTGAGTAAGGGATTTTTCGTCTATGTAAGGATTTATTTCATATAATGTGTCATCAATTTGAATGACATTGTTTTCTTCGCTTTTTTGAAAAACATTTAGCGAGATTAGTCCTTTTAGTTTTCTAAATTCATCACGGCAAGGAAATTGATCTGTAAGGTAGTCAGTCCATTTGGGAAAATAAGTATTGTTTTTAACGTTTGTCCAAGAGAATTCTGGAAGTTGTTCTAGTTTTCTTCTTTCTTCTTTTGAAAGTTCAGCATCTGGGGTACATATTCCTAGTATGGATAATAGAAATAGTGGCCCTAAAATACAAATAATAGTTAGTTTATCTTTCATGTGTTCCTCCTAAAATCTAAAGTATAAAAATGGGTTGTATGAGTCATCAATTATAAAGCCTGTTATTACCAATAATAAAACCATTAAGCTAATAGGCTCTAAGATATTTAATATTTTTTGGCCTGTAGTTGTAGAGTTTATTTTTGTATAGAGTTTTTTTAGCCATGGACCCATGCCTATGAAGGCTATTAATAGAATGACAAAGTAATTTTTTAAATAAAAGTTTGTTTCGATAGAGGTAAATGGTCCTCCTAAATCAAATAGTCCTTTGAAGAATAGGATGATGTCGGATATTGATTCTGTTTCGAAAATGACAAAGCTAAATAGAATTAATATGAAAGTAGATATATGGCCAAATATTTTATGTTTGTCTAGAAATTTTTTAAAGACGAATTTCTCTAAAAGTAAGAGAATACCAAAGTAGAGTCCCCATAAGATGAAGTTCCAACTTGCTCCGTGCCATAAACCGGTTGTAAACCAGACAATTAGGATGTTTCTTATTTGTTTTTTCTTGCCATGACGGTTTCCACCAAGGGGAATGTAGAGATAATCTCTAAACCAGGTAGATAGGGAAATGTGCCATCTGTGCCAGAAGTCTGTGATGCTCTTGGCGATTAGTGGGTAGTTGAAGTTTTCGAGAAAATGAAAACCAAAGACAAGACCAAGACCAATAGCCATATCGCTGTAGCCTGAAAAATCATAATAGATTTGAAAGGTGTATGCTAGAGCTTTTAACCAGTAACTTAAAAGTGTTGGTGTTGCTAGTGAGCTTAAACTTTCAGCAAACGCACCTAGTAGGTTAGCAATGAGAACTTTTTTTCCTAAGCCAATGATGAATCGTTTTAATCCTTGAGCAACTAAGTGAGCATTTGTTGGACGCTCGTTCATTTCTTGTTCGACGGTTTCATAACGAACGATTGGGCCAGCGATAAGTTGAGGAAACAAAGTTAAATAGGTAGCAAAGTCTAATAGGCTTTTGGCCGGTTTTATTTCGTTTTTATAAATGTCTATAACATAGCTTGTTGCTTGGAAAGTAAAAAAGCTTATTCCTATTGGCATGATGATCTGTAAGATTGGAAGGCTGGTTTGGAAAATATGATTTATGTTTGTTATAAAAAAATTGAAATATTTGAAATAGAAAAGTAAACCAAAGTTAATCAGTAAGGATCCTATTAAGATTTGTTTTTTGTGTTCAGGGTATTTTAAAATTAGATTGCCAGCATAGTAATTTAAAATACAAGAGAAGATCAAAACGATGATGTATTTTGATTCACCATAGAAATAAAAAATTAGACTAAAAATTAGTAGAATTTTATTTCGATAGCGGGTTGGAACTAGAAAATAACATAATATACATAATGGTAGAAAATAGTAGAGAAATGTAATGCTTGAAAAGACCATAAAAAACCTCCTTTAAAAAAAAGCCTTTTTTAAGGCTTAAGATAATTTGTCAAAATTTTGTTCTATTGAAGAAGCTAATTCGTTTGACACGATAACTAAAATTAGATTTCCTTTATTTTTGACAATGACATTTTCTGCTGTTACACAAATCCATTTGTTTGGATTGATGCTTTCTTCAATTTTTGCTTTTAAAGCTTCAATGTCTTGATTCTCTTTGGCACGTACTAAAATAACCGAATGGGCAATTGAACCTACCATTGATTCAGAAGCTAAAGCACTTTCAAATTCAATGTCGCTTGTTCCTAAGTAGGATTCAACATTTTCATTTGTGATTTCAATGTTTGACAAAGCCATTGGTAATTGATCTTCGCTTATGCCTTCGTATAGTTTGGTCATAATTTCTTCTAGGCTTCCTTCGATGTTTTGAACTTTGGATGTACACCCAGTAAAAAATAATGTTCCTAAGATTATTAGACTTAGACTAATTTTTTTAAAACTTATCATTTTTTTTCCTCCGCACATAAGTGTATCATGAAGTTATGTGTTCGTCTAGTCTCTTTTGAATAATTGCTTCAATTCGCAAAATTCATAAATTGTTAAAAAATCTAGGAAAATAAAGAGATAAAAATATTTTGAATGTAAAAAAACTAAAAATTTCACTAATTTTTATTTTAAACCAGAAGCCAATCATACTAAATTTTCATTAACTTATATAAGTTTTTAGTACATATTTGTTCATAAAATCCCTTATTTTTTCTTAAAAACTAAATTTTGCGAATTGAAGGAATAATTGTTAGTTTTATTATTTTCGAAAAGAATTGTTCATAGAATTTAACTTGTGCTATATTGCAAGCTAGGTGAGCTTGTGTTATAATTTTGTATTATAGAAAGGCCAGATTGGTATGAAAAAAAAATATAAAATTCTTTTGATTCTTTTGATTTTTATTGTTCTTATTGCGGGTGGTGTTTTTGTTTATTTTACTTTTTTTAGAACTGAGCCTACGGTTGAACCACCAGTTAAAGAAACTGTTGTAACTAATACGATTGAGGAATATGGGTACAATTTGGAAGATAGAGATACTTTACTTTTTGAACAGTTATTTGAGGAACTTAAGAATCTTTTAAATGTTCCAGAGTACGATACGGAAGAATATGTTAAATTGATTAGTGAGTTATTTATTGTTGATTTGTTTACTATTGATAATAAGCTTAGTCGATATGATGTTGGGGGTACAGAATATGTTTATTCTGGAGCAGTTGATTCTTTTAAATCTGTTGTTGAAAGTTCTATTTATAAAACTGTCGAGAATAATTTAGATGGAACAAGAACACAGGATTTACCTGTAGTGGCTAGTGTTACTGTCAGTGAGATTTCAGAGATTACGTATACTATGCCAGATGAAAGTGTTGTTGATGGATATCGGGTGGCTTTAGATTGGACTTATGAAGAGTCTTTAGGTTATGATGATAGTGGGGTTTTAATTGTAATTCCTGATGGAGAAAAAATGGGTGTTGTTTTTTACAAGGCAGGAAGTTAAACTTGTGAAAATAGATTTCTTTTTGTATAATAATAGTAGATTAGGAGAATGAGTATGGAAAAGGGACAAACTGGATCTTCAAGAAGTTCGATGAAAAACGGGATTATTATAGCTGTTTTGGTTGTGGCTATTGTGGTTATTGGTGTAAGCGTGAGTTATGCTTATTATTCTGCTTGGTTAAGAGGAAATGCTACTGTGCCTAATAATGAGGCTGGAATTTTAAATATTACAACGAATTTGGATAATGTTTCGGCTATTGATGCGTCTAGACTTGCTTTAATTGATGGTAGTGATTATTTGAATTCAGCTGAGAAGGTTTCTTTTACTATTACTAATGAGTCTGCTTCTAATCTTAATGCGGTGTATACGCTTAAGTTAGTTGAAATGAGTCTTTCTAAGAATTTATATAGTAAGTATTTTAAATGGGCGATTGTAATTAATGCTGGTACGGAAGGGGCTAAGACTTATACTGGAGATTTTGCTGATTCTAGTATCACACCTGAAGGAACAACTATTGATAAGGAAAATCCAGATATTGTTAGTGGTCAAACTAAGAATTTGTTTGGGGATGGTGAGAGTCAGTCTCTTGTTATTGGGGCTACAGATACTGTTGATTTTTATCTTTGGCTAGAAAATGATGCAAATGTTGATCAGCTCTATTTAACTAATGGAAGTTTTTCAGCTAAGTTGTCTATTGATGCTGTACCTGTGAAGTAGACCAAATTGGTCTTTTTCTTTTGACTTGTTTATGATACAATTTGATTGGATGGTGAAATTTTTATGAGTTTGCAAGCTTTGGTTTTGACTTTATTTAGTGGTCTTTTTTTTCTTTTAGGTTTTATTGTTGTGCGTTTTGTTAAGGCTAAGAAGGAGTTATCGATTTTGGCTACTAGTTTAGCTTTAATTATTATGCTTGGAATGTTGTTTTTTGATTTAGTTCCTGAGATTATTGAGTTAACTGCTGCTTTGAATGGAAGTAAATCTTATAAAATTTTGATTACCTTGTTATTTATTGGTCTTGGAGCTTTAATTTTAAAGGTTTTTGATTTGTTTTTACCCCATCATCACCATCATCATAAGGATGAAAATGATAATTTGAAGGAACATAATTCACATTTGTTTCACATTGGCTTTATTTTAGCGATTTCTTTGGTGTTGCATAATATTTTAGAGGGAATGAGTCTATATATTATTGCGACTGAGAGTTTTGGGGCTGGGGTATTGATGATGTTAGGTGTTGGTTTACACAATTTGCCTTTAGGAATTGAAGTAGCAAGTAATATGGAGTTGTCTAAACAAGGTAGAAAGATGCAATGGGGAATGATGGCTTTATTATCTCTTTCTAGTTTTGTTGGGGGATTGGTTTTATTTTTCTTGGGTTCTTCGCTTTCTGATGTGCCATTGTTTTTCTTGGTTTGTATTGCGTGTGGTATGATTTTATATATTGCTTTGTTTGAGCTTTTAAGAGAAATATTTAATTATCGTAATAATCGTTTTACTTATTTTGGAATAAGTTTAGGTTTTATTCTTTTATTCTTGATGACATTTTTTGAATAATTGTGTATAATATTTAAGTTGATTGAGGAGGGATTGTATGGGACGTGCTTATGAGGTTCGTAAAGCTAGTATTCAAAAGACTGGTGCTGCGAAAGCAAAATTATATACTAACTATGCTAAAGAGATTTATTTGGCAGCTAAGAAGGGAACGCCCGATGTTGAAAGTAATGTCAGTTTAAAAAGACTGGTAGAGAAAGCAAAGAAAGAACAGGTGCCAAGTGATATTATTAACCGTGCGATTCTTAAAGCTAAAGGGAATACTGGAGAAAATTATGAGGTTGTTACTTATGAAGGATTTGGACCTGGTGCATCTACTTTAATTATTCGTACTTTAACAGATAATGTTAACCGAACTGTTGGTATGGTTCGGGCTGCTTTTAATAAAGTCCATAAGAGTTTAGGTGTTAATAATTCGGTTTCTTATAATTATGATTATTTGGCTATTGTTAGTTTTAAGACAGATAAAGAAGAAGATATTTTTAATGCTTTATTAGAGGCAGGAATTGAGCCTGTTGAATTTGAAGTGAATGATGGAGAAGTTTTAATTTCAGTGAATCCAAGTTTGCATAATAAAGTAAAGGATGTTGTTGAGAGTGTTCTTCCGGATGTTGTTTATGAATTGGATGAAGAGGGAATGTATGCTAAGGATAAAGTTACTTTAAGTGATGAGGATATGGAGACCTTTCATAAGCTTTATCATATGTTAGATGAAATTGATGATGTTACAGATATTTATCATAATGTTATTTTAGAGGAAAGATGAAAAATCTTTCTTTTTTTAAAGGATTTTTAGGGTTAAAGCGGTATATATAGTTAGGAGGTACTTCCTAGAAAGGACTTGGTATGCAACAGGAATTTTTTGATTTTTTGATAGAGCGGATGCCTGAGGTTTATGAGAGTGTTAAAGATGTTTCTTTGAATCTAACAGATGGGGATGAGTGGTATACGAACAGGATGGCTTTTTTGGCGAAAAATAAGTTATTCTTAGAAAAGTTAGTCGCTGAGATGCCTGAAAAGTTTATAAATTATGGTGATGTTAATGAATTTTTTTTGATGCAAAAGTTATATTTTCTTTATCCTTCTCATCCACCAAAAAAGATGCTTTCTTTGTCTTGGGATGTTATAAAGATTCTTTTAGAAATATTTGAAAAAGATAAGAGAGAGTTTTATGTTGAACTTTGTTTAGCTAAACAATTGAAGGCTTCTGAGCTTGTTTTATATTTGGTTAAGGACATATATGAAAAAGTTTATTATGTGGCTATGAGCATTCATGATATTGAAAAGGTAAAAGATATAGGATTTATTGAACAAGTTTTGGAAATAGAGAGTATGCTTTGGATTTAAATATTTTTCATGCATTTTTCACATTTCTGTTATAATATAAGCAGAAAAGAAGGTGAATTATGCGAATTTTAATTGTTGATGATGAAGCTCTTATTCGGGAAGTTGTTCGTGAATATTTAGAGGCAGAAAATTTTATGGTAGATGAAGCCAGTGATGGGGATGAAGCTATTGATAAAATTGCGATTAATGATTATGATTTGGTTATTATGGATATTATGATGCCTAAAAAGGATGGCTTTCAGGCGGTTAAAGAGTTGAAAAAGTTAAAAAATATTCCCGTTCTTATGTTGTCGGCACGTGGTGAAGAGTTTGATAAATTGATTGGTTTTGATTTAGGGATTGATGATTATGTAACGAAGCCATTTAGTCCTAAGGAGTTAGTGGCTAGGGTTAAAGCAATTACTAAAAGGCATGTTTTAAATACGGAAAAAATTCAGTATGGTGCTTTGGTTTTAGATGATGTTGCGCATGAAGTGAAAATTAAAGGAAAGCTTATTTCTCTTACTCCTAAAGAGTATGAGTTATTAAAATGTTTTTTGCAAAATCATCATATTGCTTTGTCTCGCGAGCAATTGTTAACAAGTATTTGGGGTTATGATTTTTATGGTGATGATCGAACTGTAGATACGCATGTGAAAACGCTTAGACATCAGTTAGGAGATTATGGTAAGTATATTAAAACAATCCGTAAGGTAGGATATAAGTTTGAATATGAAGAGTAAGTATAATAGTTTTCATCATAAAACTTTAACTTATTTTATCTTGTTTAGTGTTACGATATTGCTGTTGTTATGGGTATTTCAAATATTTTATTTGAAGTATTCTTATGAAAGCTATCAGATGGAGAATTTGAAACAATTGGCTACATCTATTCAACAAACACCTATAACGAATTTGGGAGAAACTTTAGAGAAAGTTGCTTATAAAAATGAGGTCTGTATAGAGTATTATGGAGATAATGGGACGAATATTCATTATAATACTTTGATGGTTGGATGTGCTTTAGGTAAGAATAATCCGACAATTTTGAATATTGAATCGGAATTTATTCAATCTGGAGTAAATTCAAAACCGTATCATTTGGTTAATGAAGAATATGAAACGAAGGCTTATTTGTATGGCGTTAAGCTCGATACTGGTGTTGTCTTTCTTTATAATACTTTAGAGGATTTAAGTGGTTCGAATCGTATTTTGAAAAATCAGTTAATTTATTTGACTATTATTGCTATCATTTTTGCATGTGTGATTGCTTATTTCTTGTCACAAAAATTGACTGGTCCTATTTTGGATATTACGAAGCGGGCTAAGAAGTTAGGTTCGGGTACAAAAGTGGATTTTCCAAATTATGGTATTCAAGAGGTAGATGAACTTGCTAATGTTTTGGATCATGCTGGGCAAGATATGATGAAGATGGACGAGCTTAGACGTGATTTGATGGCTAATGTTTCTCATGATTTAAAGACCCCACTTACGATGATTAAAGCTTATGCTGAAATGGTTCGTGATATGAGCTATAAGGATGATAAAAAACGAAATGACCATTGTAATATTATTATGGATGAGGTTGATCGTTTAAATATTTTAGTTAATGATATTTTAACACTTTCTAAAATGCAGGCTAATGCGGATGAAATGAATATTACTGAGTTTGATTTGATTAGCGAGCTAAATACTATTGTTAATCGTTATCAAATTATTAAAGAAACTGAAGATTATAAAATTAATGTTCAGGCCCCTAAGGAAGCTATTGTTTTGGCAGACAAACAGAAAATTAATCAAGTATTATATAACTTGATTAATAACGCTATTAATTATACTGGTAAGGATAAGACAATAACTATTAAAGTAAAAAAAGAAAAAGATTCTTATTTAGTAGAAATTATTGATACAGGGAAAGGAATTAAGCCTGAGGAAATTAATTTTATTTGGAACAAGTATTATAAGAACGAGAAAAATCATCAACGTAATGTTGTTGGTACAGGATTAGGATTGTCTATTGTAAAAACGATTTTAGAAAAACATAAATTTGAATATGGTGTGAAGTCTGTAAAAAATAAGGGAACAACTTTTTACTTTCATATAAAAAGAAAGTAGTAGTTTACATTTTGGATAAATTTTCCAAATATTCACTTCATCTTCACATAAACTTCATAAAACAAGTGTATTATGTATATCAAGAAAGGAGAAGTGATAAGAATAAGATACGATCCATATATTTTGTAAAAAAATATATATAAAAACTCTATACAATATAAATAACATATAAACTCAAACTCACACTTTACGGAAGAGAACGACCTTTTTAATGTTCTCTTCTTTTTTTGCTTTTCGATTTTGTTTTTTATTCACTTTTTCTTTGCGATATTTTCACATAATAAATATATTATGTATTCATGAAAGGAAGTGATTGCTGATCGTTAATCGTTTTTGTTAAAACAAAATCTCTATACAATGTAAAAATAATGTAAGACTCAAACTTTTTTTCGGGAAGATGATTGTATCATCTTCTTTTTGCAATGAAAAAAGACTGAAATGGAATCAATCTTTTTGTTCAGTTGGTGATTTTGTTTTCCAAGTTGTTTCACCACATGTCGTGCATACATATGGAACTAGTATATCTTTGTCTGTGGGATAGTCTTGACGTTTTAGATCGATACATAGTAGTCCTGTTTCTTTGTCTATATAGGCACGACCTTCGACTGTTTTGCTTGAGCAGTCACTGCAGTTATTGTTTTTCATTTGTTTCCTCCTTGACTTTATTATGGCCAAAATTTTTGATATAATACTTTTGTGATGGAAAGAAGGGTTAATATTATGGAATTTAAAGTTCAAGTTGGAATTAGTAATCATCATTTACATTTGACACGTGAAGTTTATGGTCAATTATTTGATGATGAACCAAATAAGGTAAAAGATTTAAAACAAACAGGTGAATATGCTACAGATAAATTAGTTATTTTAAAAGGACCTAAGGGAAATATAGAGAGAGTTCGTCTTTTAGGACCTTTTCGGGCTTATAATCAAGTAGAAATTTCGGCTAGTGATGCCTTTATATTAGGGGTAAATCCTCCTGTTCGTAAGAGTGGGGATTTAGCTGGTTCTGAATCTATTACGGTTATTGGAGATAAGGGAGAAGTAACTTTAAATGAAGCTTGTATTATGGCTCAATGTCATATTCATATGTCTTTGAGTGATTTGGAAAAGTATCATGTTAAAAATGATCAGGTTGTTCGAGTTAGAATAAATGGAGAGCGTGAGGGAGATATGTTTGCACATATTAAAGCCACAGAAAAAGGGATTTTAGAGTTTCATGTTGATCGTGATGAAGCTAATGCCTTTTTACTACAAAATAATGAGGAGTTAACTGTAGTTGACGACCTTTAAAATTGGTAACGTTCTTATTCCAAATCAGATTGTATTAGCGCCTATGGCTGGTTATTCGAATACTAGTTTTCGTAAAATTATAAAGAAAATGGGAGCTGGTTTAGTATTTGCTGAAATGGTAAGTGATAAGGCTTTAACTTATGGTAATGAAAAAACTTTAAGATTATTAAAAATGGATGATGAAGAAAGGCCTATTGCTCAGCAAATTTTTGGTAGTGACGTGGATACATTTGTAGAGGCGGCTAAAATTGTGGAAAAGGTTATGTGTCCGGATATTATTGATATTAATATGGGATGTCCTGTGCCTAAGGTTGCTTTGGCAGCTCAGGCTGGAAGTGCGCTTTTGAAAGATCCTGATAAGATTTTTGAAATTGTTTCTGCTGTTGTTAAAGCTGTTTCGGTGCCTGTTACTGTAAAAATACGGTTAGGTTGGGATGAAAATTCTATTAATTGTGTAGAGGTTGCTGAGGTTATTGAAAAAGCTGGAGCTCAAGCAATTACTTTACACGCACGTACTCGAAGTCAGGGTTATAGTGGCAAGGCAAGATGGGAGTACATTAAATTGGTTAAGGAAGCTGTTTCTATTCCAGTTATAGGTAATGGAGATGTTCAATCTTGTTATGATGCTTCTCGAATGCTTCTTGAAACTGGTTGTGATGCTGTAATGATTGGTAGAGGTGTTCTTGGAAATCCTTGGCTCATTCGGGATTGTGTTTGCTATTTAGAAGATGGAACGCTTCCAGAAAAAGTTTCTTATGAAGAAAAAATTGCTATGATGAAAATGCATTTTCAATTATTAAAAGAGGATAAGGATTTAAAAGTAGCTTTGTTGGAAATTCGTTCTAATATTTTATATTATTTAAAAGGAATGCCTAATAGTAAAGAGATGAAACAAAAGATTTGTGAGGCAAAGGATGAGCAATCTTTAATGACTATTTTGGATGATTATGCTACTTATTTAAAACAAATTGATGAGTGCTAAAAGGAGAAAGAGAATGGTTGTTAAATATTTTCTTTCTTTTATTTTGGAAGAGTGAATATAACCAAGAAATAGGAAAAAGGTGCTAAAGCCACTAAAAGTTAGGCTTGTAAAAAGAAGTGGTAGTTGGTTAATGAAGGTTATAGCTAATAGTAAACCATCTATGGAGTTATTCATAAGTATTAGAAGGAGTTTTGTTTGCGATGGATTTTGAATGTTTTGATTTTCTTCTTTTAATGAGGTTATGGCTAAGAGAATAAATATTAATGAACGAAGATAGTTGTTTGCTAGAAAATGAAGATATTTCTGAAAAAAGATTTGAAATGTAAGAAAAATAAGAAAGTTAAAGAAGAAGATTAAAGTGAAATTCTTATAATTAAGTTTTTCTTTTTTTAGGGTGAATCCGATTACTAAGGAATCAATGCTTGTAACTATTGCACTTATAATTACCATATTTACCACCTAAAGTAATGTATGTGACTTTTTTGAAGTCGGTTAAGCAGAAAAATTTGTGATTTAGGGTGACTTCTCAGACTAAATGCAGGTCTTGAACATAAATCTGCATTTACTTTGAGAATTAAGAATTTGTGATTTAGTGATAGTTTTTTATTGACATTAGGGATATTTTTGCTATATAATCATCATGTACTGCTCGATTAGCTCAGTCGGTAGAGCGCACGGCTGTTAACCGTTAGGTCGTAGGTTCGAGTCCTACATCGAGCGCCATTTAGAATTTCAACAAACCTTTGGGTTTGTTTTTTTGATAAAAAAATTGGTTTATAAACATTCTATTTTTATGTTATAATAAGATAAGAATAGGCGGGATGACTGTGAAAGATCAAAAGAATGAAACCATTGAGACATTAGATATGACAGATGGACAAAAGAAAGAAAATATTCAAGATATTCCTAAGACTTTTTTCCGGCCAATTGGAGAAATTCAAGAGGAACAAAATGCGTTTGTAACAAATTATGAACAAAGTCATCCAGCGTCTGATATGAATGTTCCTGATTTATCTAATGATGTCAGAATATTAGAACAAAAATTGGCTAAAAAGAAAAATGCTATTTCTTTAAAATTAGTTATTTTAATTGTTTTAGCTATTAATTTAATATGGTTTTTAGCTGTGCAGTTTTTTATTTTATCAAAATGTGAAAATTGTATTCAACCTTCTGCTGATATTCATGAAGAAGTTGTTGATTAGAGGGGTGCAAGAAATTTTCCGGGGTAATTTAATATAATATCATGCTATACTATCTCTATAGAATAG
>ERZ1643251.2265-NODE-2265-length-19912-cov-8.304074_pt1 | contig 19912 bp, 23 predicted proteins | sample MGYA00579261_ERZ1643251 | MGnify/ENA primary metagenome ERZ1643251 (study PRJEB29033, sample SAMEA4952267) | chicken gut metagenome | biome: Broiler Chicken; feature: Gastrointestinal Tract; material: Caecum | place: Ireland | collected 2018 | study: Broiler... | reverse complement strand
TTTATTTCCAAAAAAATAAAAAAGAGCCAACTTACTAAGTTGACTCCATTGACCTCGATAAAATCGAGGTTTTTTTTGTGGAATAGTGTTTTATACGTGATTTATACGTGATTTTGAACGGAGAAGTGCGTATTATTCGTCGTTTTCGTCCTCTAAATTGAAGTCAACTAGATCGGCGACGAACTTCTGACGAGCATGTAATACATCTGTATATGTATCAGCGGTAATATTAATATCACTATGACCAAGATGAGCAGATACAGTCTTTAGATCAACATCATTCATCAGTAATAGTGTTGCATTCGTATGACGCAAGAAGTGAACGGTTATGTATTCATAGTCCGTTCCTTTTTTTATTGAAGCAAGTCTAGATGATACAGTATGACGATTAATGTAATTACCAGTATTACCTGCAAAGACTAGATTATGATCTTCATATACATTACATAAAGCTTTCTTCTTTTCATCCTGATCTTCCTTGACGAGTTTGAGTAAGTTCATAAGTGTATCAGATATATATAAAGTTCTAAAACCATTATCGGTTTTTGGTGGACCAACATAAATATTACCACTAATGATGTTGACAGTTTTATTTACTTTGATTGTTCTTTTCTTAAAATCAACATCATCCCAGGTAAGTGCTAAGGTTTCACCAATTCGCATGCCTGTATAAATCTGAAATTGAAGAACAGCATTGAGTACTGTAAATTCTGTGGTTTTCTTAATTATATCCTTTATTTGATGAAGTTCCAATGGTGGCTTCTTTTCTGTTTTATTCTTTTTAGGACGGATTGCATTTTCACATGGATTTTCTTTAATCCATCCTTGAGATATAGCTACCTGGAAGATAAGACTAAGTGTCGAATGAATTGCACGTACATAACTATCCTTATAGTATTGTTTAGGACGAAGTGGTCTGCCTGTTTCTTTATCTTTTATAACAGCGACTTCATTAAGAAATTGAGTAATACGTGCTGTTGTAAAATCACCGATTTTTATGAATCCTAGATCAGGTATGACTTTGTTTTCCATGATCTGAGTAATCAGATCGATTGTAGATTCTCTTAAACGGTTAGGGGCATAAAAGTTTTTATACCACTGCCATACATCTATAAGTTGCTTTTCGCTACCTAAGTTTTCTTTTCTTTCAAATTGTCTAAGCATTTCTAGTTCCATTTCACGAGCAATGCTTCTGGCTTTTCGAATACTCATATCTTTAGGTGGTTTAAATGTCTTATATTTTCTGTTTTGGACTTTATTTCCATGAACATCGAGTTTATAGCCATCATTAACTGTAATATCAAATACGATACCTGATTTATTTTTTCTTTCTCTTATAGGCATAATCCTTATCCTCCTCGATTAAGTTTAATAAAAAATCTTTAAAGTCATCGAGTTTAACTTTTTGATTACGTAAGGTTTTAAGTATTTCGATGCTTTTATCATCTAGAAATAGTACTTCTTTTACAAAATCATCATGTGTAGGGTAACAATCTTCGCAAAATAGATAATCTAGTGAAACTTTGTATAAACCAGGTAAAAAGTGCAGTACTTTATTTCCTGGATATTCATATCCTGTTTCACAGTTACCTAATGAATTTCTTGAAATAAAACCAGATATATCACAAACATCTTTTTGGGAGTATCCGGCATTTATCCTTGCATATTTTAAACGATTAGGCATAACTTTTCTTTTCATAACTGTTCTCCATATTGTGAGTGAATGTAATCATTGATTTTACGATAAATCTTTTCATTTTGGATGCTTTCTAGAAGCTGCAAGAAGTATTCGGTGAATCCTAGAACATTTTTGGTATACTCAATGTGATTTTTATAAGGATCAAGTACTAATAAATAGTCTAATGAAACATCTAAATAACGATGCATTTCAATTAATGTTTCCATCTTTGGATAAGTATTTGCTTTTTCATAATTAAGAATAGCTCTACGCTTTAATCCTAGATAGTAAGCTAATTGTTCTTGTGTTAAGTTTTTATCCAATCTGCATTTCAAGAAACGATTGGGTAAACGCTTATCTCGATAATAAGTTGCCATTGTGATTCCTCCTTGTTTCAAACAGGTGGCGTGCCTGTTATATGGCAATCTTACAAATTAAAATTTTTAAAATCAAAGGTGCAATTTTTACTGCAATTTTCCTTCTTTGTTATATAGTTCATGTTTATTCGTGAAATTAGTTGATAGACTTAACTGGTAATAAAATATCAGTTATCGTCTTTAAAATTAAATATGAAAAATTTTTGAGCGAATGCCTTATTGATGGGTGTTCGCTCTTTTTTATTTAGGAGAGTGAATTATATGGAGTATGTATTCAAAGTTGTGGATCTATCCCAACTTGATGAATTTCCGAACCATCCATATCAGGTGAGGATAGATGAAGATTTAAGGAATCTTCAAAACAGTATTAGTGAAAGAGGTGTAGATGAACCACTGATAGTAAGAAACATCAATGATCGTTATCAGGTGATATCAGGGCACAGAAGAATGAAAGCATGTGAACTTGCTGGAATTCGTGATGTACCTATAAGAATTGTTGATCTGGATGATGATGAAGCTGTCATCATGATGGTTGATAGCAATTTACACAGAAGAAAATTATTAAAGAGTGAGTTAGCATTTGCCTATCGAATGAAGTACGAAGCACTTAAGCATCAAGGAAAATTTATTGATGATTCAACTTCGTACCAAGTTGGTACGAAGTACAACACAGACAGTGCTCAATTAATAGCTGATGAAAAAGGAACGAGTAGAACACAAGTGTTTCGTTATATTCGATTAACTTATCTCAATAAGGGGTTATTGGATCTTGTTGATGAAGAACGTATCGCAATTAATCCTGCTTATGAACTTTCGTTTTTAAGTAAAGAACAACAAGAACAATTACTCAATATTATTGAAGAGTTGGATGCAACACCCAGCCTTTCACAGGCAAAGTTTTTTAAGGAGGTGGCACAGGACGAACAGCTGGATGAAGAATTAATGTATGATGAACTGTCAGAAGAAAAACCAAACCAGAAGGAAAAATTGAAATTAGAAACGAGTAAATTAAGGCAATATTTCCCTAGAGGAACAACTCCAAGGGAAATGAGCGAAGCGATTTATTATTTGTTGGAAGAACATGCTGATGAGTTGGAACACATTCGTTCCAATGATTATGAGCTGAAAATATAAAAATACAAGTAAGAAAAGCTTAGTTGTCTATTTACCTGTAGGAGAGAGAAAGATGATCAGTAGCAATGTATTTTTAAGGTTCCAGACCTTTAATGATGAAGAAAGCATCAGGAACTTTACCAAGGAAAAACAAGAATTTACATCAAATTCAAAGACATGGGAAGAAGACATCAATAAGTTGATGAGATATAAGAAAAAGCATTTAAGAAAGTTTGATAAGGAAAGCAACTATCGTAACATTCATGGTTATTATTTAAAAATCATGATTCCTTATGAAATGAAACAAAGAGAAGCAGAATATGTAAGAAGTGTCATGATTCAAATCGATAAAAGATTTTTACGAGATCTTTATGTATTTAAAACAACAACTGAAGGTCATGGCTATTATGCAGAGATTATCTGTTTTACCCGCTATGTCTTAAAAAGACCAACTAACAAAGTAATGAAATATAATCGAGATTATTACTACAATCCAAGTACTGGAAGATTATGTAAGAAAGATGCTGATGGTGCTGTTCTTAAAGGTAAGAAAGGTGATCCAGTATTAGATAAAGAAGGTAATGAAGTAACTGAACTAGTAGAAGTTAAAGCAGTAGAAGACAGAATCTTTGTTTATAAAACGATTCAAGAATTAACAAAACGTCTTAAGAAAGCTGTAGCTGAAGTTGTTATGGCTATTAAAAATAGTGATTTAATCGTCAAAATCATTTCAAGAATTACAGTCAGTGAAGAAGACTGTGAAAGCATGAGAAGGTACAAGTTCAAACGAAATCGAATGATCAGAAAGGTCAATGATGTTTTAGAGCAGTTTGTTGAAGAAATGATGCTAGGCAATCTTTGCGATTTAGAAGAAATTGAAGCATTAAATGCAGCCTGGTGTGATGAAGCAGACAAGATGATCCATGAAGAAAACAAGAATTTTACCCAGGTTATTGATGCTTTAAAAGAACATTGGAATAAGGAATTCTTGGTAGGAATGATTTAGAAGGTAAATTTACCTTGTAGATTTGTACCTTTGTTTAGTGATGGCGATTTAAAGAAAATAGAAGCAGAAAGGTTCCAGTAATGACTGGATTAAGGAAAAACAGAATGAAAGTTATAAGTGTAATTAATCAAAAAGGTGGCGTAGGTAAAACGCAGACAAGTATCAATTTAGCAGTAGGACTTAGCAGAAAAGGTAAAAAAGTACTATTGATTGATGGTGATGCGCAAGGCAATGCCACAAGTTATTTTATGAATGAGGTCAATAAAGTAGATTTGTTAAAACTGGTACAGATGGAAGTAATTAATGAAGATCCATTAGTTTGGTTAGAAAAAGCTTTAGGTGAAGGTGAATATGAAAAAGATATCAATGATGTTTTATTAGGTGAATGTGACATCATGGAAGCTGTCTATGTAACGGGTATTGATAATTTGTACATTGTTCCATCAACTGAAACAAGACTTATCAATACAGATCAGTTAATTAAAACTACAAATAAACTTCAACATAATCGTTTGAAGAAAGCTTTAAGAAGTATCAGAAAGAATTTTGATTATGTAGTGATTGATAATGCACCAACGTTCAATACGATCACGTTAAATACTTTATATGCAAGTGATGAAGTCATCATACCATTAAAGATTGGAAGATTTGAATTGGCAGGATTTATTCAGACAATGAAAGAGCTAGAAAATCTTATGAATGACTTTGAATGTTTCTATAAGATCTATGTGCTATTCAATATGATTCCTAGAGGCAAAAGACCTCTATATCATGCATTTATAGAAAAAATGAAACAGTTATTTACAAATAATGACATGAAAGTATTGGAAACAACGATTGGATATCAGGAAGCAGTTGCTTCTAAATCAGGTATGGCCTGTCAGTTATTGGTAGATACAAAAAGTAAATTTGCTGCTGCATTTTATCAATTTACAAATGAAAAGCCTTTGAATTATCGGAAAAATCATAAAAATATAAATATTATAATGGATTGTTTTTATTATAATGGAGTAGAAAATACACATAGAAATCATTAAAATCTTCTTAAGTTAGTATAAGTTAATTAGAGGGAGGCTTTTTATGAAAGTATTATCATCGTTATTTGAATATGTTGGAAAACATAAATATTTAACAATATTATCGTTGCTTTTTTTAGCTATCAGTACAATTTTTATACTTGTTCCATTCATTTATATATTTAAAATCGTAGATGAGATTATAAAAGTATTTCCAAATATATCGTTAGCAACACACATTGTATCGTATGGCTGGATTGCTTTTACAGGAGCGGTTATCGGTATTTTATTATATGTTGTAGCATTACTATGTTCGCATTTATCAGCATTTAGAATTGCCAGTAATATGCGAAAAAAAGCAATGCATCATGTTTTTCAATTACCAATGGGATATTTAGAAACAGAGGTAGTGGAAAAGTAAGAAAGATTATTGATGAAGCTGCTGGTACAACAGAAACTTTTTTAGCACATCAATTACCTGATATGGTGCAATTAATTGTAACAATTTTTTCAGTTCTTGTTTTATTATTTGTCTTTGACTGGAAATTTGCTGTAGCATCATTAATTCCATTATTATTAGCCTTTAGTCAAATGTTTAAAATGATTGGACTTGATTTAAATGAATCAATGACATCCTATCAGGATGCTTTAGAAAATATGAGCAATGAAGCTGTTGAGTATATTAGAGGTATACCGGTTGTTAAAACCTTTGGGCAAACAGTTTATTCTTTTCATCGTTTTCATAAAACAATTAAAGATTATGAAAAGTTTACGATAGGATATACTAATAAAATGCGTATTCCAATGACAACTATGACATTATTTATTAATAGTATATTCATTTTTCTCATTGGTTTAGTGATGATTATGATAGTTAATGGTACAAATGTCATAGCTCCTTTATCTGATTTTATTTTCTATGTAATTTTTACACCAATTCTCGCAGTAACTGCAACCAAAATCATGTTTGCCAGTGAAAACACGATGTTAGCACAAGATGCTTTAAATAAAATACAGTCTATTACTGAGCAATTACCTTTTACTTATGGAAATGAAAAAACTTCATCATATGACATTGAATTTAAAAATGTATGTTTTCATTATCCTAATAGTGAAGAAGAAGTATTAAAAAATGTCAGTTTTAAAATCAAAGAAAATCAACCTGTGGCTTTTGTTGGAGAAAGTGGTGGAGGAAAATCAACCTGTGCCAAATTAGCTGCTAGGTTTTGGGATATTGACCAAGGTGAAATTACTGTAGGTGGAATCAATATTCAAACAATTAATCCAGAAATATTACTTTCCAAATATGCCATTGTTTTCCAAGATGTTGTTTTATTTAATTCTAGCATTATGGAGAATATAAGAATAGGAAGAAAAGATGCAACAGACAAAGAAGTTTTACAGGCAGCAAAATTTGCTTATTGTGATGAGTTTGTTAAAGAATTGAGTGATGGTTATGATACGATTATAGTGAAAATGGTGCTAAATTATCAGGAGGGCAAAGACAAAGAATCTCAATTGCTAGAGCGATATTAAAAGATGCACCTATTGTTTTAATGGATGAAGCAACAGCATCATTGGATGTTGAAAGTGAAACGTATGTGCAAAAAGCTTTATCCAAATTAATTAGAAACAAGACTGTGATTGTTATTGCGCATAGAATGAGGACGATTGCCAGTGCTGATCATGTTATTGTTTTAAAAGGTGGATAAATTGTGGAAGAAGGAAAACCTCAAGAACTTATAAATAATAATGGTGTTTACAAACATATGAGTGATTTACAAAAGATGTCACAATCATGACAGATTTAATATTTAATGAAAAGAAGATAGAAAACCAGAGTATGAATCATTTTCTATCTTTTATTTTCTTTTTCTTTTTGATGAAGATGGTATGTTCAATTGTTGACGATATTTAGAAATAACGCGTCTAGAACAGTATAAATCGAATTTTTGTAATTGTTCAACAATATTTTCATCAGATAAGGGTTTCTTTTTATCTTCATTGTTGACAATATCAATAATTGCTTTTTTAATAGCATCACTACTGTCACCACTATTCGTTTTAGAAACAAGTAAATTTTTTAAAGGATAAACCTCATTATTAAACATATAATACTTTTGGTTAACTGTTCTAGAAATTGTTGATTCATGATATCCGCATAATTGAGCAAGATCACTTAAAGTACAAGGTTGCAATTCATCATTGTATAGAAAATATCCCTGTTGTATTTTCACTAATTCATTAGCGATCATCAATAAAGTTTGATTACGTTTTGTTAGATTTTCGACAATGAAAGTGGCTTCTTTAAAATACTCTTTCATTTTATCATTATCTCTTACAGCATCATATAAATCATTATTAATAACAACATTTGGCTGATTAATAGGTTCAATCATAATTTGTTGATCTTCAACATTTGTTGATCTTCAACATGTATTTCTATATCTGGAGTTATATAACTGCTATTATCAAAATCATATTCACTGCAAGGATAGGGGTTACATAAACGAATATCATCAAATAACTGATTGATTTCATCTTTGGAGAGATGTGTAGTATCCTGTATTTTTTGATAGTTATAAGATAGTATTGTATTTTTATATTTTTTGAGTAATTGATAAGTTTTGTTTTTATGAAGCGCTTTTAATTGAATACAGATAGAATCAATAATATCAAAGGCACCAACACCTATTGGTTCTAATGACTGTAAAATATTTAAGTGATAATAAAAATCTTTTTTAGAAATTTTTAAAACATCTAAATATTCTTTTTCACTGTAACTTAAAAAGCCTTTATCATTTAAAGAATCAATTAAAAATGACATAATTTGTTTATCATAAAAAAAGGAGATAGTGAATAATTGTTTATATAAGTCATCTGATAATGATGAAGGAGAAGAAATATTTTCTATAAATTTATCGTCTGCTTGACTATAAAAGCTATGTGTTTCTAAAAAAGGATTAGTTTGTAAAGCATTATTAATCAGTTGAGAAAGTTCATTATTATCAATTTTTAAAAAGTCCAAAGCATGAATCATTGTCTGATTTAATTTAAAAGTTTGTTTTAAAGTTTGTTGAAAATTAAATTTTTGTTTCATTTTAGCTATCTCCTTTCACTAATATATTAGCAAAAATTGTGCCAAAATTTAACAAAAAAAATGACTTGACATATTCAAGATTTGTGAATTAAGATAAAAACGAGGAGGTCAATCATGAAAAGTAAAATAAAGAATATAATCCAAGAATGGACAAAACAAGAAGACTATGATTTATGTCAAAGTATTAAGATTTCGCAAGAATTGAAAGTTAATAGAAATCAAATAGCAAAAATTGTCAATGATTTATTTGAATCTAAAGATGTTATCAAAATAAATACAAGACCTATAGTTTTTTTAGATAGAAAAGTTTTAGAAGATAAATATCAGATAAAATTAAAAGATGAATATAGTTCATTTGAACAGTTATCTAACTTTATTTATAGTGATGAAACACTTCATGATTTTGAAAAACTCATTGGTAGTGATGAAAGTATGAATCCTATAGTAGAAAAAGTCAAAGCTACTGTTTCTTATCCACCTGATGGTTTAACCATTTTGCTTTATGGACCAACTGGAACAGGAAAGTCATTTATGGCCAAACTGACTTATGAATATTGCCTAAATAAAGGATTAATAGATAAAACAGCGAAATTTGTCCAAGTCAACTGTTCGGAATATGCGAATAATCCAGAATTGTTAACAGCCAATCTTTTTGGATATAAAAAAGGCGCTTTTACTGGGGCTGATAAAGATAATTATGGCTTGTTACATTATGCTAATGGTGGTATTTTATTTTTAGATGAAGTTCACTGTTTAAATTCTGAATGTCAGGAAAAGTTGTTTTTGTATATGGATCAGGGCATTTATCATTTGGTTGGTGATAATGATAAATGGTATAAAGCCAAATGTCGTATTATTTTTGCGACTACCGAAGATCCAGAAGTTTCTTTACTTAAAACATTACGTAGAAGAATACCTGTTATTTTAACAATTCCCTCTTTAAGTCAAAGAGGTGTTAATGAAAAGTTACAACTTATCTATCATCTTTATAAAAAGGAAGAAAAGCGAATACATAAAGAAATATTAATATCTACAAATGTCTATCAAATTTTATTAAATCATGAATTTGTGGGTAACATTGGTGAATTAAGCAATGTTATACAAGCAAGCTGTGTCAGTGCTTTATTTAATAATAACAAAGATAAATTAGAAATACGTGTTTATGATTTACCTGAAAATGTGGTCAAAAGCTTAGATGTTAATCATATTGTCATGCAAAATCATCAGGTCATTCCTTTAGCGGCCATTACACCGGTCAATAAGAAAACACATATTATTCAATTATATGAAAAATTCATAATTCTAACAGGAAATGATCATTTTTATAATGAAGCAAGAAAAGAGTTGGATGATTATTTTGAAAAAATAATTTTTAATAAAAAAGATATTAGTCAGAAGAAATATTTATTAGATACAGTTAATAAAGTGTTTGATATTGCGACAGCACATTATGGATTTCATATTTCCCATAATGAATTAGTAGCAATATGTTCATACTTATTAGAATATAATAATAATGTTCATCATATCGTGAACTGGACTGTTCAACATGAAAATGAAATTGAACAATTACAGCAATTTTTAAAGCTAAAATTTCATCAAGAATATATCATTTCAACAGAAATATATGGATATTTAAAAGATAATGTAAATAACAGTTTTGATTCATTAGTCCAATGTGTCATAATGATATGTATTGCGAAATATACAAAACATGATGCTAATGATTTAACGGTTGCGATTATTTTAGCTCATGGTTATTCAACTGCCAGTTCTATTGCAGATTCAGCAAACAGATTATTAGATAATTATATTTTTGATGCTATTGATATGCCTTTAGAAATAGACAGTATTCAAATTGTTAAAAAAATTAATGAATTTCTATCATATTTAAAAGAAGCCAGAAGATTATATTTATTAGTAGATATGGGCTCTTTAGAAGAAATATATCAAGGTATCGAATATAAAAATATAGATATTGCACTTATTAATAACGTTAATACAAAACTTGCTTTAACGATAGGACAAGGGATCGTTCAAAAAAGAGAAATACCAGAAATATTTGATGATATAAAAAAAGAAGATCAGTATAATATTCATATTGAGCTTAATCATAAAAAAGAACCTATTATATTATGCAGTTGTGCAAGCGGAATGGGAACAGCAAATAAACTTAAAGAAATAATTTTAGAATCATTACCAGCAAATGTGACATTAAAGGTTTTAACATATGATTATGCTTCACTTATTAAACAACAAGTGACTGATGATGCGTTATCATCGTATAAGATTATTTGTATTTTGGGGACACTTAATCCACATATTCAGGATATACCATTTATTGCTATTGAAGATTTGATATTAAATGATAGTCATAATGTGATTGAAAAAGTATTTAAAAATTACTTGTCATATGAACAAATGAATCTGTTTGAAAAAAATGTTTTAAAAAACTTTTCATTATCTAACGTGATGAATAATTTAACAATTCTCAATCCTAATAAATTATTAGAACATGTTTCTAAAGGAATAGAAGAATTGCAAAAAAGACTTCATAAAAGATTTAAAAATCAAACATGTTTTGGTTTGTATGTTCATATTTGCTGTCTTGTAGAAAGACTTGTCACAAGACAGGCCATTACATCTTTTGCGGATATAGACTTTGAAAGAAATCATCAAGATTTTATACATGCTTTAAAATCAGCAATGAAAGATGTAGAAAAATTCTATAATGTAGAAATTCCTGTAGAAGAAATCGAATACATTTATGAATATGTAAAAAATGATGGATAATTTGATTAATAAGAGATAAGACAGTTTATCAAATAACTGTCTTTTTGATTGTAAAATTCAAACGCAGTGTGAATTTATGACTTTAGTCAGTTGAGTATCCAAAGGAAAAGAAACATAAAATCACATGCTATTGAACTGGCCACAAAAAAATTAGGACTAAAATTGAATATCTATGATAAGGCTTGAATTCTTGCTTGTAAAAGTGTTAAGCCTTTTAGTTTTTCTTTATTCTTTCTTCATTGTAATAATTTTATATATTTTTCAATAATCACTATTGCAATTATATTAATCAAAAATATGCCTATAAATCTAAAGAAGATACTGCTTTTGTTCTAATAGATGATATAGATTTATCAAGTTTTCTTTGCATTAGAGATACTAGTATTCATAATAGTAATATGATTTCTTGGCATAATCATTATTATCAAATACTAGATAAAGAAAATTTTATAAAACAAATTTATAAAGGAACAGAAATACAAATATTCGATAATGTACTGACAAAAATAGTAAAAATTAAGTACTGTAATATATTTTATGAAACTAAACAAATTGAAGGCTACAGACAAGATTTAGTGAAAAAGAGAACAAATAAGAATAGATAATCAAAAACAATTAGAACAGCTTTTAAGAGAAAGAGATAAAAGATTAAAAGCAAGGTTGAAAAAATGAATTCATCATAACCAATGCTTTTTAGATTTCATCAATTCCAATACTCTTACAAACAGTGGTGAACTTAGTTTATTATTATAAATCAGTAACATTTCAACTAATGTTTAACACAATATTGTTTAAACATAAAATAATGTCTAAAGTGAAAAGTTAAATTCCATTTTAAACAAGAGAAAGTTGATTTTAATCTTTCAATCAATTCCTGTTTAATTGACTTTTACATTTTCTCTTTAGATTTGATTCCTTCGCTTTAGCAACTAAAATAAAAAAATTTACAATAAAAGTATGTCAATTTTGGCATGCTTTTTGCTTGGTAATAAGTGTCCAAAAAAATAAAATTTTTCAAGCGAATATCAATTTTGGCACAATTTTTGCTAGATAATAAGTGAAGGGAGTGATACATATGGCAAAAATTATTTTAGCATCACATGGAGAGCTTTCAAAAGGAATGTTGAATTCAATTAGTATGATTGTTGGTGATTTAGCAAAAGGCATTGAAACATACAGCCTATACCCTGGGGAAAATCCTAATGATTATGCGCAAACATTAAAAGAAAGATTTCAAAATGATAATAATCACTACATTTTAGTATGTGATATTAAAGGAGGAAGTGTTTACAATGCTTTAGTGCAGACGTGTATCTATGGGCATGTAGATGTTCTTTCAGGAATGAACCTGAATTTGATATTAGAACTTGTTTTAGCTAATAATTCCGGAAATTTAGATTTAAATCAAGTTATGAATAGTGCAAAAGACGGTATCACCCTAAAAAATAAAGTGTCATTAAATCAAGATATTGAAGAAGAAGAATTTTAAGGAGAGAAAATTATGATAAAAAATTTAAGAGTAGATCATCGTTTATTACATGGACAGGTTGCATTTTCTTGGACGAGTGCATTAGGAGCAGATTGTATTTTAATTGCATGTGATGATGTTATGAAAGATGATATTAGAAAAATGTCTATTAAAATGGCAAAACCACAAGGAATTAAATTGGTTATTAAAACAGTTGATGACGGTATTAAAGCAATTAATAGTGGTGTAACAGATAAATATAAATTATTTGTTGTCGTAGAAAGTATTAAAGATGCTTATCGCTTTGTCAAAGAAACATCTATTAACAGCATCACTTTAGGTGGAACAAAAGCTAAAGAAAATACAAGAAATATTTCTAAAGCAGTCAATATTACAACTGAAGAAGAAGATTTATTAAAAGAATTAATATCAGAAGGTACAGAAGTAGAAATCAGAATGGTACCTAATGATACAAAAGTATTAGCACAAAAAGTACTTTAAAGGGAGGAAATATATATGCTACAGGCAATATTATTAGGATTAATTTCAATGCTTGGTAATGCAGAATATTTATTTGGGACAAGTTGTTTGTCAAGACCATTAGTTATGGGAGCATTAACAGGTATTGTGATGGGAGATATTCCCACAGGAGTTGCTTTAGGAGCAACATTAGAATTAGCATTTATGGGAGCGTTTTCAATTGGTGCATCAATTCCACCAGAAATGATTTCAGGAACAGTTTTAGGAACAGCATTTGCGATCAGTACAGGATCAGGAGCTGAAACAGCATTAACATTAGCAATTCCTATTGCTTCATTAGTTTTAGTTTTTAAAAACTTGGGAATGGTATTTATTTTACCAGTATTTGTACATAAAGCAGATGAATATGCACAAAAAGGAGATTTAAAAGGTGTATCAAGAATGCATTATCTAGGTGGATTCTTTGGTGTTAACTTAATTATTGGGGTTGTTGTTGCTATTTCATTTTATGTAGGATCACCAGCAGTACAAGCATTATTAGCAGTAATTCCTGAATGGATACAAAATGGTTTACAAATCGCAATGGGATTATTACCTGCAATTGGGTTTGGATTATTAATGCAAATGATTATGAACAAAGAAGTAGCACCATTCTTCATGTTAGGATATGTTTTATCGGTTTACTTAAATATTCCAGTAACAGGTATTGCAATCTTTGGAGCAATTATTGCAATTGTTTTAACACAATTAAAAGGTCAGCCACAAATGGCATATGCAGGAAGTGAGGTAGATGAAGATGACGACTTCTAATCAAATAACAAAAAAAGATTTAAACAAAGTATTCTGGCGTTCTTTTGGATTGGAATGGAGCTGGAACTATGAAAGACAAATGAATATGTCATTTGCACATGCTTTAATTCCAATTATTGAAAAATTATATCCTTCAAAAGTGGATAGAGCGACAGCTTTAAAAAGACATTTAGAGTTCTTTAATACAACACCACATTTAGCAACTTTGATTTTAGGAATTACTGCTTCAATGGAAGAAAGTAATGCAAATAATCCGGATTTTGATACTGAAAGTATCAATAATATTAAAATTTCTTTAATGGGTCCATTAGCAGGGATAGGTGATTCATTTATTTGGGGAACATTAAGAATTATAGCAACAGGTATTGGTATTTCACTTGCCAATCAGGGAAATATTTTAGGACCAATTCTATTCTTGCTTGTTTTCAATATTCCAGCTCAAGGGTTAAGATATTATTTTATGCATGCCGGATATAAACTAGGATCTTCATTTTTAACAAAAATACAGGAAAGTGGTTTAATGTCACAAATCACTTATGCTGCTTCGGTATTAGGATTAGCAGTTATAGGTGGTATGACAGCCGAAAATGTTGCTATTAATATACCATTTACTATAGGAAGTGGTGATGCTGCTACAACAATTGGTGATATTTGTAATAATATTATGCCTGGATTATTACCATTATTATTTACATTCTTTATTTACTATTTATTGAAAAAGAAAAATATGAAAACAACAACTTTATTATTAATGTGTGCAGTTATAGGACTTGTAGGAGCATTTTTTGGAATTTTAGGATAGGAGAAAAGACAAATGATTAAATTTAATGAACAAGAAAAAATTGATAGCGTAAATGGAGCATTAGCTTTAAGAAGTCAAATTAATGAAATTGTAGATGAATTATCAAAAGATTATAAAAATATTTGTTGGTTAGGTATTGGTGGTACATGGGCTAGTAGTATGCAAGCCTGTGTACATATGAAAGAATATACAAATATTGAAGTATTTGTAGAAAACGCAGCAGAATATTTAACAACAGGAAATAAACGTATTGGTAAAGGAACGGTTGTTGTTGTTTCTTCTGTAACAGGAAGTACTATTGAAATGGTACAAGCTGTTAAAAAAGTTCAAGAAGCTGGAGCTAAAGTATTAGGATTTATTGATGTTGATACAACAGAATTAGCAAAAATGGTTGATTATGAAATTGCCTATGTTGCTAATGAACAATTAAAATTCTTTATGGTTGCTGATAGATTTATGCATAATGCAGGTGAAATAGACTGGTATGATCGATTATATCAAGAATTAGATGAACGTTTAGCACAAGTTTTAGTCGATGTTGAAAAAGAAAGTGATGAATTTGCATTAGAATATGCTAAAAAGCATCATGATGATGATTTACATTATTTTATTGGTGCTGGAAACCAATGGGGTGCAACATATTCTTATGCTATGTGTTATTGGGAAGAACAACATTGGATCAAAACAAAATCTATTACTGCACCAGAATTTTTCCATGGAATGTTAGAAGTCGTTGAAAGAGATACACCTGTTACAATTTATGTTGGTGAAGATGCTCAAAGACCTTTATCAAAAAGAGTTGTTGACTTTATTCCAAAAATTTGTGCAAATTACACAGTTATTGACTGTGCTGATTACAAGCTAGAAGGAATTAGTCCAGAATTTAGGGGAATGATCTCTCATTTGGTTATGCATGCTGTCAATAATCGTATAGATGTTCATATTGAAAATATTAACTGTCATCCAATGGAAATTCGTAGATATTATCGTCGTTTAGATTATTAATATGGAAAAGCTCAATAAATTAACAATGATGGATTATATTGAAGAAACACCAAGTGTTCTTCAATATAATATCCAACATAGAGAAGATTTATTAAAACCATTATTTGATTATATTCAAGATAAGGCGATAACACAACTAATTCTTGTAGCATCAGGATCTAGTTATAATGCTTGTTATGTCGCTAGAGCGTTTTTATTAAAGTGTTTAGATATTTCTGTTCGTATTTTAACTCCCTATACATTTACATATTATGAACATCATTTTAATGGAAACGATTTAATCATTGTCATTAGTCAAAGTGGTTTATCAACGAATGCCATTGAAGCTTTAAAAAAAGCTAAAAGTTTAAACTATTATACAGTATGTTTAACTGGAAATAAAAATAGTGATGTGAAAGATTACGCTGATTTAACCATAGAATATGGAGTGGGAGAAGAACTTGTTGGCTATGTTACTAAAGGAGTAACAACACTTGCTTTATATTTATGCTTGTTTGCTATTGAATATACAAAAAAAGAAAAATATATAGCAGAATTAGAAAAAGTGGTAAAGCTTAATCAGGAAATGATCGAAAAAAGTAAGCAGTTTATTCAAAATCATTTCAAATCATTTTCTTCTATGCATCAATGCTATGTATGTGGAGCAGGAGCAAATTATGGAACAGCTTTAGAAGGAGCATTAAAAATAGGTGAAACGATTCATGTACCTAGTCACTGTTATGAAATAGAAGAATACATTCATGGTCCCAATTTACAGTTGACACCAAGTTATACAGTTATTTTCTTCGATGGAAATGATAAAGCAAGTAAACGTGTTCAACAAGTTTATCTGGCAACAAAAAAGGTTACTGATCATTGTTTTATGATTAGCAACACATATCAAGATGAACACGTTCTTTCTTTAAGTGAACAAGTTATAGAAGAGTTATCATCGCTTGTTTATTTACCGTTTGTTCAAATTTTATCTTTTGAAATATCAAATTCGTTGAAGAGTGTTTATCAACATCCCTTACTTAAAGAATTTAAGAAAATAGCATCTGCTAAAACAGAAAATTTTGTAAATTATGATGAAGATGATTAAAAAAAAGACAATTATATTTGATATGGATGGAGTGATATTTGATAGTGAAGTAACTTATATGCAAGAGTTGATGGATTTCTTTCAAATGTATGATATTCATTTAACCATTGATGATTGTAAAAAAGTAATAGGTGTTGATAGTCGTTTATTTGACGATATTGTCTACAGTTGGTGGCAAAACAAAACACCAAAAGATGAGTTTTTAGAAATTCTAGATAATTATTATCAATCTATTGATAGAAATTATCAAGCAATTTTAAATCCTCATGTACTTTCCCTGTTAGATTATTTAAAAACAAATCATTATCAAATAGCTCTTGCTTCATCATCAAGTAAACAATTAATTGATAAAGCTTTGATATCATCAGGAATTTTTGATTATTTTGACTTAATAACAAGTGGTATGGCTTTTCAAGAAAGCAAACCTCATCCTGAGATATATCTTTATACGATAGAAAAGTTACATGCACGTAAAGAAGAAACTCTTATTATTGAAGATTCCTCCCCAGGTATTCAGGCAGCGGTCAATGCTGGTATTGATGTTGTTGCTATCAAAGATAAAAGATTTTCACTTGATCAAAGTCAAGCTAATGCTATTATTGATGATATCATTGATGTAAAAAAATATATATAATAAAAAAGCTGTAATGAAACTATATAAGCATTACAGCTTTTTTGGTAAAAAGTAATGAAAAGTATATTATTTAGGTAACATAGGTTTATATGTTGTCTTATTATGTTGAACAAATTCAGCTTGAATCTTTTTGAAAACCTCTGGTTTTGTAAAAAGATCATAGGCACTGCCAGCTAAAATATGTGCAGCATATAAAGCACCTTTTTCACCGATAGTTGATCCCGCACAGGCTGTTGCCTGCCAAGTATGAGGAGCAATAATAATAGGCCAGCAAACAGTATTAAATAAACCAGTTGGCATGATATAACTCACATCTCCTGAATCAGATGAAGCATAAACAGGATTTTCTTTCCAAGCGTTTCTATTAGCTACATTTATAAAAAGAATTTGATTTTGTTGGTAGGAAGCTTGTGTACGTTCTAAAACATTTTTATCTATTGTGTTTTGTAATTCTTTAGCAAAATTGAGTTCTGCTTTTGTGTATTGAAGACATTTTGCTTCCAATAAATTTTGATTAAAACAAATCAGCAAAAGCATGGTTTTCCTTAAGCTCGCATGTTCCATAACCATGTTCAACAGAAACTGTTGTTTCACTCATCAAAGTAGCTCCCTGTGCAACAAGCTCAACATGTCTAGCAACTTCTTTAACATCTTCTATTTGTGGGGCGCGTATGATATACCAGGTACTTACTTTATCTGGCACAATATTTGGTGAAAAATCACCACTGTTTGTAGTATAATAAATTCTCACTTTATCGATGACGTGTTCTCTTAAATAGTTACAGCCAATACTCATTAATTCTACAGCATCTAAGGCACTTCTGCCTCTTTCTGGAGCAAAAGTAGCATGAGAAGTTTTTCCGGATCTTTAGTTACAATTCTTAAGAATGTTGAAGAACAAGCGGAAAGACTTAACGATTTAAAAGTTGTCATTGATGGAAATACTTTTAAGAGAATTGACACAAAATCATATCCAGGTGTAGCTATTCGTGAAATGGTGATGAATGCAGTATGTCATGCAGATTACTTTATTCGCTCGAATATTAAAATTGAGTTTTTCCCAGACAAAGTAAAAATTACAAGTCCAGGAGGAATATTTGATGCCTCATTAGATGATATTATGAATGGTGTACAGACATATCGTAACCCTAGATTGGTTCATATTTTTGATAAATTAGGAATGATTGAAAACTTTGGGACAGGTATACCTAGAACGATGTATAGTTATAAAGATTATGATGTGAAACCTGAATTTAAAGTAACAGATAATTTCTTTATTGTAACATTACCAAATGTGAATTATTTAGGTGACCAAATAAATGATCAAATAAATGACCAAATAAATGATATAGGTCTAGAGATTTTAAAAGCGATTAAACAACATCCAGGAATTAAGGTCCCAGAGATAGTGAATATACTTTACGAAGTTGATCCATCTATTACAGCAGATAAAGTTAGAAACTCGATAAAAAGAAATCTAACTAAATATGTTGAACATAAAGGCTCAAACAAAACGGGAGGATACTATCTAATTAAAAAATAGCATTTGAAAATAAACACTTGATGATTTATATAAAATTCATAGAAAAAATGATAAAGAAAAAATCAAAAGGGGGGGGGTAAAGATAATGAAGATAGCAGTTGTACAAGCAAGTTCACAGATATCTAAAAATAATATGCTATATAGTTATACTAAAAAATATGCAAAAGATGCTGATGTTATTAACTTTGGATGTTTTTTAGATGACGAAGAAAAATATTCATATATAGAAATATCAATTTTAATAGGCATGTTAATTGATGAGAATGTCGTTGACTTCGTTGTTACTGGGTGTTCTTCTGGTCAAGGTATGATGCTTGCTTGTAATAGTATGCCTGGCGTATTGTGTGGTTATGCACCAACACCTAAAGATGCTTATTTGTTTGCTCAAATAAATAATGGTAATGCTATATCTTTACCACTAGGTGAACAGTATACATACATAGGTGAGGAAAACTTAGAAATGACACTAAAAGCTTTATTTTCTGAACCTTTTGGAGGTGGCTATCCTGCAAGTGAAGCACAAAGAAAAATAGCAGATTCAAAAATGTTGAAAGAAATAAGAGCAAAATCTCAACGAGAATTAAAAGAATTTCTTAGTGAGATTGACCCTCTATTAATAGAGAAACTTAATCGAAAGATTAAAGCTGTTTTAAGTTAATGAATATTAGTAGAAATTTATATCAGTAAAATACCATCTGTTTAGCACATCAAAAAACAAGGCCATGTTTGGTTGATTTTACGTGAAAATAGCCTATAAAACATGAGTTTATGCGTGATTTATACGTGAAAGATTCTTTAAACTTAATTAACAATTGTATACGATAAATAAAAATTGCCCTAAAAAATATATTTTTTCGATTTATTTTAACGATTTTATTCCTGACAAAACGATAAATAAGTGTTTTACCTTATGTTGGTGAATAGAAAGAAAAAAAGCCCATATAATCAGGGCAATGGAGTCAACTTAGTAAGTTGGCTCTTTTTTATTTTTTTGGAAATAAAAGAG
>ERZ1643251.2264-NODE-2264-length-19913-cov-5.881912_pt1 | contig 19913 bp, 16 predicted proteins | sample MGYA00579261_ERZ1643251 | MGnify/ENA primary metagenome ERZ1643251 (study PRJEB29033, sample SAMEA4952267) | chicken gut metagenome | biome: Broiler Chicken; feature: Gastrointestinal Tract; material: Caecum | place: Ireland | collected 2018 | study: Broiler... | reverse complement strand
AAAAGAAACATTGATGTAAACATTTAAATTCCTTTCATAAATTTTTCAATTAGGACTACATCTTAATTGAAGGAGTATTCCTAACTTTCATTACTTATTTCTTCTAATTTTAACAAAGCTTCCCATCTTCTATCAACTTCTTTTTGGAATTCTTCTATCATCCATTCATTTCCTGGTTTAAACATGTGTTTAAAACGTTTTTGTGGTTTCAAGAATTCTTCTATAGGAAGTTTTTTTGCTGGCTTATATGTTATTTTATATTTTCCATTTTCAACCTCATATAAAGGCCAATAACATGTTTCTACAGCTAATTTATTAATTGTCATAAGGTCTTCTGTTGGATATCCCCATCCTCTTGGGCATGGAGATAATACATTTAAGAATGTTGGACCTTCTGTATAAATTGCTTTTTCAGCTTTCTCATATAAATCTTTGAAATTCATATATGCAATAGTTTGAGCAACATATGGTAAGTGATGAGCTTCCATAATTTCTGTTAAATCTTTTCTTGACTGCATTTTACCTGGAATTACACTTCCAGCAGGGCTTGTTGTTGTATCTGCAAATCTTGGTGTTGCAGAAGAACGTTGAATACCTGTGTTCATGTATGCACCATTATCATAGCATACGTAAGTCATATCATGACCTCTTTCCATAGCTCCTGATAAGCTTTGAATACCTATATCATAAGTACCTCCGTCACCACCAAATGCTATGAATTTTGTATGCTCATCATTTGGTAATTTGCCTTGATTTTTCATTGATTTATATGCAGCTTCAGCACCTGATAAAGTGGCTGCAGCACATTCAAATGCAGTATGAATATATGAGTCTGTCCAAGAAGTATATGGATATATAAAACTTGAAACCTCCATACATCCTGTAGCATTAGCGATTACTGCATGATCTTCTGGCTTTAATGCTCTTAAAATCATTCTGGCAACTGGTGGAGCACCACAACCAGCACACATTCTATGTCCTGAAGTAAATCTTGATGGCTTTTCTGCCACTACTTCTTTTAAATTATATGCCATAAAATATTCTCCTTTCTAATTTTTAAATTCTGTATAACATCTTGATTATAAATGTATTATTTTCTTAATCCTAAATATCTATATGGATTATCTATTTTATCCTTCTTGCTGTCTTCTATTAAATCATTATATACTGACTCAATTTCTTTAGCAGTAGTATCTCTACCACCAATTCCATACACATAGCTTACTGTAGGAACTGTATTTTTATTCATATACATTCCTGAAACAACATCTTCGAATAGAGCTCCTCCAACTCCGTTTAAAGAATCAGCTTTATCTAGTACAGCAACAGCTTTTAAATGAGAAAGTGCCTTGGCAATTTCTTCTGCTGGGAAAGGTCTAAACACACGAACCTTTAATAATCCTGCTTTTATTCCTTTTTCTCTTAAGGCATCTACAACATCTTTTGTTGTACCAGCAGTTGAATTCATACAAACAATTGCATATTCTGCATCATCTAATTTGTATTCTTCAATTAAACCATATTTTCTGCCAGTTAATTTCTCAAAATCTTTAGCTACTTCAAGAATAACTTTCTTAGCATTTCTCATAGCTTCAGCTTGTTGATATTTATGTTCAAATAAATATGTTTGAACATCTAAAGGTCCTACAGCAATAGGCTCTTTTTTATTTAATAAATAATGTTCCGGATGATATTGTCCTACAAATTCTTTAACTTTATCATCCTCGATAAGTTCAATATTTTCAATAGAATGTGATGTAATAAATCCGTCTTGGCATACCATTAATGGAAGTAGAACATCTTTATTTTCGGCAATTCTATGTGCCATAATCAAATTATCATATGCTTCTTGATTAGTCTCAGAAAATAATTGAATCCAACCACTATCACGAACACCCATAGCGTCAGAATGATCATTGTGAATATTAAGTGGTCCAGATACAGCTCTGTTTACTAGAGACATAACAATAGGAAGTCTCAAACTTGAAGCAATGTAAATCATCTCCCACATTAGTGAAAGACCATTAGCAGAAGTAGCTGTCATAGCTCTTGCGCCTGCAGCTTCAGCACCAATACAAGCACTCATAGCACTATGCTCACTCTCAACTGCAACAAATTCAGTATCAACCATACCGTTATCCACAAAAGTAGAAAAATATTGTGGAATCTCAGTAGATGGTGTTATAGGGAATGCAGCAACAACATCAGGATTAATCTGTTTCATAGCAGTAGCAGCTGCTTCATTACCGCTTAAACGCTCTCTTATACTCATTATATCCTCTCCTTTTAAAATAAATTCTTCTAATTCTATTTAATTGAAAAAAGAAACAAGTATTGCTAGGCAAACGAGCTTTAAATTTATGAGGCGTACGATTGGTACGTTGAATAAATTTAAAGTGAAGTTTAACAATGCAAGACGAAGTTTATTTTTTCAATTTATGTTATTCGCCTTCAACTTTCATCTCAATAGCTCCAAAAGGACAAACTTTTGCACAAACTCCGCAACCTTTGCAATAGTCATAATTAAAATCAGCCCTTTTTTGGTCATGACCTACTGGGATAGCATCCTCTGGACAAACTGGGAAACATAAACCGCATTGAATACATTTCTCTGGAATATAAACAGGTTTAACACTTCTCCAATCACCAGTTTTAAATTCACGTGCATTACCAGCTTCATAAATATTACCGCCAATTGTCATTTGAGATTCAGGCGTATTATTATTAATATTTGTCATTCTAAAAACTCCTTTCCTGTCGGTTTGGGGACAGGCTTCCAGCCGACATATTAAAAAATTTCTTTAACTTCATTTAATGCCATTTCAATTGCTTTCATATTTCCTTCTATAACTTCAGGTTTTTTTGCAAATTTATGCTTAAATGAACCTTTCATATCTTCTATAAAGTCTTTTTTATCCATAATTCCACTAACTTTAACTATAGCTGCAAGCATTGGTGTGTTTGGAAAATATTTACCAAGTGTTTCCATGGAAACTTTTCTTGCATCAATAGTATATACTTTTCCTTTATAACCCTTTAAAGCTTTAGCTAAATATTCACCATCTTTTGTTGTATTAATTACAATTGCGCCAGTTTCTTTTAAACCAGCTGTAACATCTACACTCTCTAATAATGTATCGTCTACAACTACTACATAATCAGGCTCGTAAATATTACTATGTATTCTTATAGGTGTATCGCTTATTCTGTTATAAGCTGTAATTGGTGCACCCATTCTCTCTGGTCCATATTCAGGGAAACCTTGAATATATTTTCCAGTATTAAATGCAGCATCTGCTAATAGCAAAGACGCCGTTTTAGCACCTTGTCCACCTCTTCCATGCCATCTAATTTCTATCATGCTACTCATTCATCAAAACCTCCTTTTCTTTTGATACGTAAAGTATATATCTTAGAAGATAAGATGTCAATATTTTTTAATATGAACTACCTTCATAAAAAATTTTAAAAACATTTATATTAAAAATATGAAAAATAAAGAAGTATAAATAGAGAAATTTTAGAAAAAATAATACAGATAATTGACAATGCAAAAAAGTTGAATTATCATATAAAGTGTATAAATATAGAAATGTTTATAGGTATCAAAAAACCTAAATAAATTTATAAAATGGAGAAAAAATATGTATATTAAATACAAAAGCGAAAGAGGCTCAATGGCAGTATATGTAACGGTAGTATTACTCACAATGCTAATTATTTTATCATCATTATATATGACAACATCTTCTGTAAGGAAAAGCCAATTAACAGCAGCTGTTATGATAAAGAAAGCTTATGAATCTGATAACAATAATGCTGAGAAAATATATAATAGCTTAACTGGAGGTGGTTCGAGTGGCGGACAAGAACAGCCAGAAGAACCAGAAATTGAATATGTAACAGATGGTCTTGAACTTCATTACGATGCAATAAATAATACTGGCACAGGACATAGTAATACAACTACAACATGGGTGGATTTGAGCGGAAATGGAAATAATGCAACAGTAACTGGCGGAACATGGTCGGATAACTATTTGAGTTTTACTAGTTCCAATAGCTCAAATGGAGTAAAAACAAATAGTGCTTTCCCTATAAACTTTTCTGCAAAAACATTTAATATTGTGTTTAACTTATCACAAGTAAAAGATGTAGAAGCTTTATTGGGATCAAGAATTAGTACAAATAATGGACTTATGTTATTTAATTATAACAGTACTAATGCCTTAACTCTAGATACAGTTCAAGGTGGTACAAGGACTAATATAGGCGATAGATTAGTTGCAAATACTAATTATAACTTAACTGTTACTTTTGATAATGGAACATTGAAATTATATAATAATGGAACTTTACTAAATACAACTACGTATACAAACGGAACATTAAATAATCAATTAACAGTATTTACAGCAGGAGCCAGAAATAATTCTTTAGGAATGGTATACAGTGTCAAATGCTATAATAGAGCCTTAACAGCAGAGGAAGTAATGCAAAATTATAATATGGATAAAGAAACATACGGATTTTAATTTAAACTAGGAAGAATAATCCAAATTATTCTTCCTATTATTTTGCATTTTTTTACGTAAATCATTGACCTTTTGCCCATTTCCGTATATAATATTAATGTTTAAAATTGTGCATTTTTATTGTATCATAATACAACTTAAAAAGTTGCTTGAATTTTATGAGGAGGAGAATATATGGGAGAGGTTATAGTTATAACATCCGGTAAAGGTGGAGTAGGAAAAACAACTACAACAGCTAACCTAGGTGCAGCCTTAGCCTTAAGAGGTAAAAAGGTAGCATTAGTTGATACAGATATTGGCTTGAGAAACCTTGATGTTGTAATGGGCTTAGAGAACAGAATTGTCTATGACATAGTAGATGTTGTAGAAGAAAAATGCAAATTAAGACAAGCCCTTATAAAAGACAAAAGATTTAACGAGCTATTCTTACTACCAGCAGCCCAAACAAGAGATAAAAGTGCAATAAATGAAGAACAAATGAAAGAACTAATTGGAAAACTAAAAGACGAATTTGATTATATATTAATAGACTGTCCAGCAGGAATTGAGCAAGGGTTTAAAAATGCAATTGCTGGAGCAAACCGTGCAATTGTAGTAACAACTGCAGAAATATCTGCAATAAGAGATGCAGATAGAATAGTTGGATTACTAGAAGCATCTGATATAAAAAATCCAGAACTAGTAATAAATAGGATTAGACCGGCTATGGTTAAAAAAGGTGAGATGATGGATGTTGAAGATATTGTGGACCTATTATCAATTGATTTAATAGGTGTAGTTCCTGATGACGAATACATTATTACTCAAACCAATAAAGGAGAACCAGTTGTTACAAAGGAAAGAGCTCCATCAGGAAAAGCATATACAGAAATTGCAAGACGTATCTTAGGTGAAAATATAGAAGTTACAATTCCTGGAAGAAAAGCAGGTCTATTTAGTAAAATGAAAGGTCTTTTCGCAAATGCAAAAGGTAAACATTAATACTATTGGAGGTTAAAGATGTTTGATAACATAGTACATTTTTTTAAGAAATTCAAAAAAAGCGAAAAAGAAGACTCAAAAAGCACTGCTAAAGAAAGATTACATCTTGTATTAGCTCAAGATAGGGCTAATATTTCAGCAGATTTCTTAGAGATGATGAAACAGGAAATTATAGAAGTAATTAAAAAATATATAGATATAGATGAAAAAGCAATTGATGTTAGGCTTACAAATAAAGAAGGGGAAGATGGCTCTGTAGGAGCACCAGCTCTATATGCTAACATACCAATTATAACGATAAAAAATGAAGCAAGAAAACTAGAAGGCTCAATAAAAAAAGAAGAAAATAGTTTTGATAATGATGAAAATAATGTTAGTCAAGAAGATATAAACGAAGAAAGCAATTCAAATAATATAAATAATGATAATACTGAATCTAATATAAATAGTGAAATATCAGAAGATGTAAGCGATGCAATTAAGAACGAGCCAAAGCAAGATTCTGAAAATGATAACATATCGGAAAACGAAGGTAAACATGCTGCAGATAAAGATATTGTAAAAGATGAAGTGAACATCGAAGAGAGTGACACAAATAATTTAGATGAGGTTGAGGATGAAAAGAAAAATTCTTAAAAATATAGAATGGGGAATATTGGTATGTACCATATTACTTATAGCAATTGGCTTAGTTGCATTAACATCCGCCACTCAAAATTTGGATTATGATGAGCTTAAAAGGCAAATTATGTGGGTGTGTATAAGTATCCCTGTTATGATAGTTATTTTATTTATAGATTATGAATTTATTGCAAAAATATCTCCAATACTTTATGGAATTATTATATTACTTTTAATTGGAGTACTTTTTACAGAACCTATAAATGGTGCAACTAGCTGGTTCGATATTGGACCAGTTTCATTGCAGCCTGCAGAGTTTGCTAAAATAATTTGTATATTGATGTTAGCTTTTGTAATAACTAGAATTCAAAGAAATGGTAAAGATGAAATAAGTAGAGTTTCTAAATTGTTATTAGTATTATTAACATTTATAGTACCAACATTATTAATTATAAAACAACCTGATTATGGTACAGCTCTTGCATTTGTTATGGCACTTGTATTTATGCTTTTTGCAGCCGGAATAAAGAAGAGATACATTATAGCAGCTATATTAATAGTAGTGATTGCAGCACCATTATTGTATTTCTTTGTATTACCAGAGCATGCTAAAACTAGAATAGATGTATTTTTAAATCCGGATATAGATCCAAGAGGAGCAGGATATAATGTAATACAGTCTAAACTTGCAATAGGAGCAGGAGAACTATTTGGAATGGGACTGTTCAAAGGAAATCAAACACAATTGGGCTTTTTATATCCTAAAACTACGGACTTTATCTTTTCACTTATTGCAGAAGAGATGGGATTTATTGTTGCAGCTGGAATTATAATTTTATACGTTATATTAATTACGAAAGCTATATTTGTTGCCAAAACAGCCAAAGATGACTTGGGCTCATATATCGCAATAGGAATTGCACGGAGTATTTTTCTTCCATATGGTAGAAAATATAGGTATGACAATGGGATTATTACCAATAACAGGTATACCATTACCATTTGTTAGTTATGGAGGAAGCTCATTGCTAAGCAATTTCATTATGATAGGCTTATTATTAAATATATCAGGAAGAAGACAAAAAGCAATATTTATAGATTAGCTCTTAATGGGATTCTAATTCGAGCATTAATTGCTCTTACTTAAGGAATAGTGAAACTCAGTGAAATATTGGGACACATTTAAATGTGTCTCAAGTGTTTCACAAGAATTAGATTTAATTTGTTTAGATTTTAATTATGAATAGATAATATATTAGAATATAAAAAGGAAAAGAATAAAATGTATTTGAAAAAGCTAAAAATCGGAAATGTAGAATTAAGAAATAACATACTTTTAGCTCCAATGGCAGGAATTACGGACCTGCCATTTCGTTTGATGTGCGAAAAATATGGAGCTGGGCTTGCATGTACTGAGATGATTAGCAGTAAAGGACTATTTTATAATGATGCAAAAACAAAATTATTATTAAACACTACTGGAGAGAAGAAACCAGTAGCAGCTCAGATTTTCGGTAGTGATGTGGAAGCAATTAAATATGCTTGTGAATATGTTAGCAATTTTGTGGATATTATTGATATAAATATGGGATGTCCTGCACCAAAAATTGTAAAAAACGGAGATGGAAGTAGATTATTACAAAATCTTGAATTAATAGAAAAAATTGCAAGAGAAGCAGTAAAAGTTTCTAAAGTACCTGTTACAGCAAAAATAAGGAAGGGCTGGAATAGCGAAAATATTGTAGCTGTAGAAGTGGCAAAGATACTTGAAGATGCTGGAATATCGGCAATTACTATACATGGAAGAACAAGAGAAGAATTTTATTCAGGACAGGCGGATTGGGATATAATCAAAAAGGTAAAGGAAGCAGTTAAAATTCCTGTAATAGGAAATGGCGATGTAAAAACAAAAGAAGATGCATTAAAAATGTTTGAACAAACTAATGTAGATGGAATAATGATAGGTAGAGGAGCAATTGGAAATCCGTTTATCTTCGAGCAAATTATAGATTACTTGCAAGGAAAAGAAGAGAGAAAAATAGGTAAGCAGGAGAAGCTAGATGTAATTTTAGAACATATTAATCTTCTAGTTAAAGAAAAAGGAGAAAATGTTGGAATAAAAGAAATGAGAAAGCATTTAGCATATTATGTTCGAAACGAAAAAGACGCAAGTAAAATACGTGAAAAAATAAACAAAATAGATAATAAACAAGAACTCATAACATGTCTTGATGAATACTTTAAAACTTTATAAAATAAAATATAAATAGGTTAGAAATAGCCTATTTTTTTATATCTGTTATCTATAAGTTGTACTTTGATTTTATATACGTGAAACGTGGTGACAGATTTAAATCTGTCACCTAAGTTTCACTTAAAGCCATTGAAACATGTGGAATTATTTAAATGTGTACCTGAGTGGTACTTTCGTTTTCAAGTGAGGAGGATGATTTTTTGAATAATAAAAATATTTTAAAAAAATTAAAAAACAAAAAAATATATTGGATTTTGGCAATTATAATTATTGTAATATTTATAATTTTTTTATTAAAAAATAATTATAAAAATCAAAAAGTTGGCAATAATATGAGTAATAAAAGTATTGAGGAAATTGAACAATATATTTTAAATATTAACTCATATGAGGCAACTATAGAAGTAACAATAAATAGCAACAAAAGTACAAATAGATATGTACTGTCTCAAAAGTTCATAGCGCCTAATAATTCTAAGCAAATTGTAATAGAGCCAAGTAATATTGAAGGAATGCAAATAGAACACGATGGAAATACATTAAGTATAAATAATACGAGATTAAACCTAAATAAAGTGTACGAAAATTACGAATCTCTTACAGAAAATTATTTATGCTTAGAATCGTTTATAGAAGACTATAAAGATAAAAAACAAAGCAATAAATCAAAAATATATGAAGAAAACGGAGAAATTATAATGGAAATCAATTCAGAGAACAGTCAATATGCTTATAAAAAGCAATTATATTTATCAAAAGCAACAAGCAAGCCAACCAAATTAATTATAAATGATATTAACGAAAAAAATCTAGTTTACATATTATATAATGAGATAAAAATAGATGATTTAAGAGCAAATGATATGTTAGCATTTAAACAAATAGAGCCATTTGCAAGACTTTACTAAAAATAAATCATGTATATCTCGAGCTAATATTTAAAATATATTAAAAAATATACCTTAAATATAGAAACACTAGGAGTGAAGTATATGGTAATAAAAAGAGGAGATATGTTTTATGCAGATTTAAGTCCGGTAGTTGGCTCAGAGCAAGGAGGAATAAGACCTGTTTTAATTATACAAAATGATATGGGGAATAAGCATAGCCCAACTGTTATAGCAGCAGCTATTACTTCTCAAACAGGAAAAAATAAATTGCCAACACATATAGAAATAGGTTCACAAAATAACGGCTTAAAAGCAGATTCTGTAGTTTTGGCTGAGCAAATTAGGACAATAGATAAAAGTAGACTAAAAGAAAAAATAGGGCATATAGATGATGAAAATATTATATCTCAAGTGAATAACGCTCTGGGAGTCAGCTTTGGACTGGAATAATACAAAATAAAGGGAGGCAAATTTTCCTAAAAGTTGCCTGACCTCAATTAGGAAAATTAAACCTCCAACTTTTTTATTATTTTTATTTCTTTATATAATTTATCAACTCTATCTGTACGTATTTCTAATGCATCTTTATAATCTTTAAAGATTTCTGGGAAGTTATCGAAATTTTCACCAGCTTGGAAAAGAAGTCTCATTCCCTCACGATAATACTCTCTTTTTTTATCAGTTTTAGCTTCTTCCATTTTCTCCTTGTATTTATTAATAAGAGTTAATCTTTTTATATTATCTTTTAAGTAATCTAAATACTCATATAGACAGCTTATTTCATATAAAATATCGTCTATTACAACTTTAAATAAAGCTCGTAAAACGTGTTTGTTTATTTTACCTACTTTAGAATTTTGAGCTAATTGATCTAAAGCAACGAATCGTGGATCTGGCTTGGTATCGGCAATTAACTCTTTAAGTGTTTCAGAAATATTTACGTGAGTTGTATACTGCCTTTTTGTTACAATTGCATCATATTCGTCAGCAACACGAATAATTTGTGCTTCCATCGGTATTTTTGTAATCCCATTTGGATATCCAGTACCATTTAGAGCTTCATGATGGTCAAGAGGTCCCAAAGCATATGGTCTTAGCTTTAAGTCTTTCATGCACATTTCGTAACCCTTGGTGGTATGGGTTTTCATTATTTCATATTCTGCGTCAGTAAGCGGACCAGGCTTATTAATAATGCTTAAAGGAATAAAGAGTTTACCAATATCATGCAAATATGCACAAATAGTACAATATATGGTAAATTTTGTATTAAAATGCAAATATTCACATATCCTACATACTAGATTTGCAACGTTTTCGCTGTGTTTTCTTGTAATTAGGTCTAAACTGCCTAAAACGTCTAATTGATATCTCATTGTTTTATCTAAATTATATGATTTTAAATTAGTAGGACTATAAAAATCAAAAACATCTTTTTTCATAATTAATTCCTTTCATAAGGCAAAATCCAATTTAATTAATCATACTATAAAAAATAAAAAAAAACAATTAAAAAAAATAAAAAATATGCATAAAAAATTTTTTTAAGAGCATAATACTAATATAAGATTGATATTAGTTGAAATAAGAGTAATATAAGATGTTATATATAATGTTTTATATTGTTCGAGCAAAGATATATAATAGTGTAATGACCTTATATTATTATATGTCGGCGATGAGAGTATATTATTTGTGCATAAGCTGTACAAAAATTATATTTACTTAAATTTTTTTGTAGATGTAATATTTAATTAGAAGTATGGTTGAAACATATGTAATATATTCGAAGTTAAGATTATTCTTGTATTTTATAATGGCTGTTATTAGTCCCACGCGGATGAATATGGTTATTATGAGTGCATTTGTAGTCGAGCAACTGATTAATATATTTGATGGCAGGTTTATTTATACAGTAATGTATATTAGATCGTAAGTTAGGTATATTGGTTTTAGCTGGAGATTAATATCAGTTTTATGATAAATGTCGCTATTGTTTTATAGCGGCATTTAATTTTGCGCTTAAAACCAGTGAAACTTAGGTGATAAATATTATTTGATAATATTATTAAAGTAAATATACTTTATACTTAGTTAAAAAAGGAACTTACGGGAAAACCATTAAATAGTAATACTCCTACAGTCAATATCTGAAAACAATATTGCTAAATTATAAAAAGTATTATAAAATATTTCTTGAGGAGAGTGGAATATGCTAATAAAGAATGGAAAAGTTGTTATTTTTGAAAATGATGATGTAAAAGTAAAAGATTTGGACATAAGAATTAAAGGAAAATTAATTCATGAGATGGATGAAAATTTAGAGCCAGAAGCAAATGAAAAAGTACTAGATGCAACAGACAAAGTAGTTATGCCAGGTCTAATAAATACTCATGCACATATTGCTATGAGCATTTTTAGAGGCACATTTGAAGGATGCGATTTATACACATGGCTTAACGAAAAAATTTGGCCAATTGAGGCTAAACTTACAGAAGAAGATGTATATAATGCTTCAATGTTATCAATTGTAGAAATGATTTCTACAGGAACTACATGCGTAAATGACCATTATTTTTTCAGTAAAAAAATAAGAGAAGCATTAGAAAAAAGCAAAATGAGAGCAGTTATAACTCGTGTTTTAATGGATAGTGATGGAGAAGAGGCTTCTGAAAATAGAATTTCAGAGTTCATAGATTTATACGAAACACGTGATAAAGAAAATAGCTTAATCTCATATACTGTTGCTCCACATGGATTATATACATGCTCAGGAGAATTATTGAAAAAGTCAAGAGAGCTTGCTGTTAAATACAATTTGCCTATACATGTACACTTTTTAGAAAGTATAAGCGAAATTGAAGATATTAAAAAATTGCATGGACTTGATGCTTCAGAGGTATTAAAGAAATATTTTGACGGGATTCATACAATACTTGCTCATGGAGTGAAACTAACTGATAAAGATGTCGATATTTTATCAGATATGGATTTGCGGTATATCACATAATCCACTTTCAAATTTAAGGTTAGGATGTAAAATCGCTGATATTACAAAGTATCAGAAAAATGGAATAAATGTTGCACTTGGAACAGATGGACAAGGCTCAGGAAACAATTTAGATATGTTTGAAGCTATGGGAATGGCTGCACTGCTCCAAGGTGGAATACATGAAAATGAAGATAGGATTAATTCAAAAGATGCTATTAAAATGGCTACAATAAATGGAGCTAAATTATTGGGGTTAGAAGATAAAATCGGTAGCATTGATATTGGCAAGGAGGCAGATATCATTTTAGTAGATATAAGTCCTAAGTTAGATAACATAGAATTAATACCTAACAATAATATTATTTCTAATTTGGTATATAATACAGATGGAAGAAATGTAGATACTACAATCGTACAAGGAAATGTAATAATGGAACACAGAAAAATAACAAACATAGATGTAGAAGATGTTATAGAAAAAAATATTAAAAAAATGTAGAAAATTTCGAAAAAAGATAAGTATATGTAAATATTTAGCTTTTTGGTAACTTTAACAGAACGTAAACAGAAACATATCAGTACGGAATACGCATATAATTCATTTTATATCGGGCCTACCTTTGCTATTATATAAGTGTATTTTTAATGAGAGAGGGTAGAATATGAAAAAAGCAAGGGTAATTAAAATAGGAAAAAAATTTCAGACTATCAGAAAAAGTCATGGGTACACACAAGAAAAATTAGCAGAAGCAGTTGAATGTTCACCTAGATATATCGGTGATATTGAACAAGATAGGTCAAAACCATCGTATGAAGTTTTAGTAAAATTCTGTAATTTGTTTAATATAGGTACAGATGAGATATTTAGTGAATATTTAGATGTAAAGGGAAGACAAGGTGTAAATAGTGCGCTATTTGGATTTAATAATCTAAACTCAAGAAACCAGGATACAATAGTGCATATGATAGAATATTTTAATAAAAGTAATGTTTCTTAAAATTCCTTTATATGAAATTTAAGCAAGCAATAGCTGAGAAAATGGCTGTTGCTTGTTTTTATTTGGCTAAATCTTAAGAAATATGTTGAAAAAAAGCCAAATTTACTATATAATTTAACAGATAAATAGGATGTCGTTTTGGGGACAGGTCTCCCGCCGACAGCAGTGTTGTTTAGTAAATCACTAATGTTAGGTCTGTCCCTTCGCTGACAAAATGTCGGCGGGAGACCTGTCCCCAAAACGACAAAGGAGAAGAGTATGTATTTAAAAAGATTAGAGTTACAAGGGTTTAAATCCTTTGCAGATAAAACAATATTAGAGTTTAAGAGTGGCATTACATCAGTTATTGGACCAAATGGTTCTGGCAAGAGTAATATTTCCGATGCTATTAGATGGGTGCTTGGCGAGCAGAGTATGAAGTCTTTAAGAGGAGCTAAGTCTGAGGATGTTATTTTTGCTGGTACACAGGCTAGAAAGTCTTTAGGCTTCGCTGAAGTTTCTATGGTAATTGATAATACTGATGGAAAGCTTCCTATAGAGTATTCTGAAGTTACTGTTACGAGAAAGCTATATAGAACTGGCGAAACTGGTTATTTTATAAATAAAGTACCTTGCAGACTTAAAGATGTTTTAGAGCTTTTTATGGATACAGGTATTGGTAAAGATGGATATAGCATTATTGGTCAAGGTAAGATAGATGAGATTTTAAGTAATAAATCTGAAGATAGAAGAAAAATTTTTGAAGAGGCTGCTGGTATTGTGAAGTATAGAACAAGAAAGGCAGAGTCTGAAAAAAAGTTAGAGCAAACAAAATTAAATTTACTTAGAATTAATGATATTTTAGCTGAAATTGAGGGTAATATTGAGCCTCTTAAAGCTCAGTCTGAAAAGGCAAGACAATATTTAGATTTAAGAGAAGAGCTTAAGAATATTGAGGTTGGACTATTCTTACACAATATTTCGGAATATAAAGAAAAACTTGAAAAAGTAGTGGAAGATATCCAAATAGTAGAAGACCAGAATTTAGCTGAAAACGAAAAGATGGAAAACTTGCAAAAGGCTAAAGAAGAGTTGAAAGTAGAAATAGATAATATTACATTAAAAATTGAAGAAATGCAAAATATTGGATTTGAGAGTACTAATAAAATTGAGAAAATAAATTCAGAAATAGGCATTTCTAAAGAAAGAATACAAAATAATAGTGCGAATAAAGAAAGACTAAAAACAGAAATTGAGGATATAAAAAATAGGATTAATGAGCTTGACGAAGAGAAAAATCAAAAATTAAGCAAAAAGGAAGACTTGTATTCAAATAGAGAAAAATATCAAAAAGAGCTTGAAGAAAAAGAAGCAGAACTTGCAAAACTCACAGAAAAACTTTCTAGTAAAGAGCTTGAAATAGAAGCAAAAAAGCAGGAAATAGAAAGAAACACAGATGCTAAGTATGAAATTATTTCTGAAATAAGTAGTTTAGATACAAATTTTGAAAATATAGAGAAAAGAGAAAAAACTGCGAAAGCTGAAATAGAAAGTTTAACATCTGAAATAGATGGAGCTAGAAATGAAAAGCAGGAAAAGGGAAAGCATTTTTATGAAATAGAGTATAAGAAAAATGAACTAACAAAAAGTTTACAGGACAAAAAGAGCAAAAAAGATGAAAGTATGACCAAAATTAAAGAGTTTGAAACTACTTTGAATAATTTAAATTATGAAAGTAGAATGAAAGATTCTAGGCTTAAATTTTTAATCGAAACTGAGAAAGAAAAAGAAGGGTATACTAGAAGTGTTAAATCTCTTTTAAATGACTGCGAAAAAGATACTAACCTAAAAAAGGGAATGAATGGAGTTTTAGCAAACCTTATTTCTGTAGATAAAAAATATGAAACAGCAATAGAAATGTGCTTAGGCCAGGCTTTACAAAATATTGTTACAGATACAGAAGAAGATGCAAAAAAGTTAGTTGAACATTTGAGAAACAATAAATTAGGAAGAGCATCATTTTTGCCAGTATCATCTATCAGAGGGAAAAAACTAGATAGAATTATAAAAAATAGTACAGAAGGAGTTATTGGAGTTGCCTCTGATTTAGTAAAATGCGATAAAAAGTATGAACAAATAGTACTTAATCTACTTGGTAGAACATTAATAGTAGAAAATATGGATACAGCAATTCAAATGGCAAAACTAAATTCATATTCATTTAGAATAGTTACATTGGAAGGCGATATTATTAGTAACACTGGTGCTATTACTGGTGGATCTATTCAAACTAAAACAGTAAATATTCTAGGAAGAAGTAGAGAGATAGAAAGCTTAGAAAAAGAATTAAAAGAAATAAACGAAAAAATAGAAAAAACTACAAAAGCAAAAGATGAATATACAGATTCAGCTTCTGATGTTATAGAAGAAGTAACAAGGCTTGAAAAAGAATTACAAGACATAGAAATAGAGTATGCAGCAGAAAATCAGAAGATGATTAGCATGGAAGAAAACATAGAAAAACTAGAACTAAGAAGAGAAAAAATAAAGAAAGAAATAGAAGACTTAGGAAAACAAAAAATAGATAATAGAACAGAAAAAGAAGAGAAAGAAGAAAGAATTAATTATTTAACTTCTGAAACACAGAAACTAAGTGAAATAGTAGAAGAATTTGCAGCAAATAATAAAGAAAATCAAAAATATATTGATGATTTAAACTTTGATATAACAAATTTAAAAATATCTGTATCATCATTTGATGAAAGTGGAAGCTCGATAGATGAATTGATAGAAAGAATAAACCAAGATATAGAAAACAGTAAAATATCTATAGAAAATAAAGAAAAGAATATACAAGATGTTTTAACAGAAAATGAAAACCTAGAACAAAAAATTAAAGAGTTAGAGGAAGAAATTCAGAAGATAAAATCAGAAGTAGAAAATAGTTCTACATTAATAGAAAACTTAAAAAATGATAGACTTGAAAAAAGCGAAAAACTAAAAAATGCAGAAAAAGAAATAAATGACGAGTTTTCAGTAATTGAAGATATAAAAGGTCAAATTGTAAAATTAGATGTGCGCAAAACCAAGCTAGAGCAGGACTTGGAGCAAGTTGTAAATAACCTATGGATAGAATACGAGCTAACACCAAACAATGCAGGTGAGTATCAAAAGCCACAAAATGTTCAAAAAGCAGCAAGAGACGTAAATACGATAAGAACAAAAATAAAAGAACTTGGAAGTATTAATATAGACTCAATAGAAGAATATAAAAAGACAAAAGAAAGATACGACTTTATGTGTGAGCAAAGATTAGACTTAGAAAATACAGCAGCAAAACTAAGAAATATTATAGCCGATATGACAAAAACTATGAAAGAACAATTTGTAGAAAAATTTGAGCTAATTAATAAAAACTTCAATGAAGTTTTTGTAGAATTATTTGGTGGAGGAAAGGCAGAAATAAAACTAGAAGATGAAAACAATGTGCTAGAATGTGGAATAGACATACATGTACAACCAACAGGTAAAAAACTACAAAACATGATGCTTTTATCAGGAGGAGAAAAGGCATTTACAGCAATAGCACTTTTATTTGCAATATTAAAAATAAATCCTGCACCATTCTGTGTTTTAGATGAAATTGAAGCAGCGCTTGACGATGTAAACGTATATAGATTTGCAGAATATTTAAAGAAATTCAGTAAAGAAACACAATTCTTAGTAATAACACATAGAAAAGGAACAATGGAAGCAGCAAACACTGTATATGGTGTAACTATGGAAGAAAATGGAGTAAGTAAGTTGCTATCAATGAAATTAGCACAAGAATAGTGAACCATGTTAAGAGTTTGTGCCATTAAGAAAAGCCTCCTTTGTGCAAAACCGTGAAACAGTGGGGACAGATTTCAAATCTGTCCCCGAGTTTCACTGAATTTTAGTAAAATATAGTAATAAAATAAAGACTGTTTGCATATATATTAATAAACCGAAGAACAAAGGAGAGTTGATATATATGTGGCAGTCTTTTAATATTAGTGAAGTTGCAAGAAAACTTAGGACAAACTTAAATTATGGATTAAGTAGAGAAGAGGCAGAAAGCAGGCATAATAAACATGGACCTGGCAAATTGGACGAGCAAAAGAAAGAGAATATTGTAATACGATTTTTAAAACAATTCCAAGATTTTATGATAATAATTTTATTAGTAGCTGCTTTAATTTCTGCAGGTGTTTCATTCTTCCAAGGGCAAAATGATTACATTGATTCTATAATAATAGTCGCTATTGTTGTTTTAAATGCTATTATGGGACTAGTTCAAGAAGCAAAAGCAGAAAAATCGTTGGAAGCTTTAAAAGATATGTCTGCACCTGTTGCGAGAGTAAGAAGAGATGGTAAGGTAATTACAGTAAAAGGTACTGAAGTTGTACCAGGAGATATTGTTCTATTAGAAGCTGGTAATTTTGTACCTGCAGACTGTAGGTTAATAAATAGCTATAATCTGAAAATTGAAGAGTCTAGCTTAACAGGAGAAACAGTTCCAGTTACAAAAGATGCAAACGTGTTACTTGATGAAAAAGCTGCGCTTGGAGATACAGTTAATATGGCATTTGCTAATACAATAGTGGTAAATGGGCACGGAGAAGCAATTGTTACTGATATAGGAATGAATACAAAAGTAGGACAAATAGCTAAAATGATTATTACAAATGAATCTCCAGAAACTCCTATACAAAAAAAGCTTGGAGAAGTTGGCAAAACATTGGGAATGGGATGCCTCGCAATTTGTGCATTTATATTTGTTATAGGTATTCTTAAGAAAATAGAGCCAATAGAAATGTTTATGACTTCTGTAGGACTAGCAGTAGCTGCAATTCCAGAGGGGTTACCCGCAATAGTAACAATAATGCTTTCTATTGGAGTGACAAGAATGGCAAGGAAAAATACGATAATTAGAAAATTACCAGCAGTTGAAACTTTAGGAAGTAGTAGTGTAATTTGCTCTGACAAAACAGGGACCTTAACACAAAACAAAATGCAAGTTACAAAAGTAATGGACATTCGAGGAGAGTGTTTGAATTTCCAAAAGAATTTAGTACTCGAGCTGGGAAGCATGTGCACAGATGTTGAAGGAAATGTAGGAGAGCCCACAGAACTTGCAATTGTAAATGCTGCAAAAGAACAAGGAAAATATAAAGAAAGGCTATATCAAGCGTTTAATAGGATTAGTGACATACCTTTTGACTCAGAAAGAAAAATGATGAGTACAATACATAGAATAACAAGTAACTTTAAAGAATTTGATAGAAACACATATAGCGGAAACATATCGGAGGACAATGCAGACTTAAGCAATATAAATAAATCTAATGTAGGGTTACTTGTTAGAGATAAGCAACAAGTATTAAGTTCAAAAGATAAATTTGCAATACAAGATATATTAAATAATAATTGCCAATATATCTCAATTACAAAAGGAGCTCCTGATGTGTTACTTAAACATTGCAACAAATATTTTTTGAATGGTCAAATACATAATTTATCAGATTTTGATAAGCAAAAGATAGAAAAAATTAATAGCAACATGGCTGAAAATGCATTAAGAGTAATTGCTGTTGCATATTGTCCACTAAATGAAATTCCTAGAAATATAAATAGTGAGAACATTGAAAACAATTTGATTTTTGTAGGTTTAATAGGAATGATAGACCCTCCTAGAGAAGGCGTTAAAGAAGCGGTACATACTTGCAAAAAGGCAGGAATTAAAACAGTAATGATTACTGGTGACCACATATTAACTGCGAAAGCAATTGCAAAAGATTTAGGAATATTAGGAAACAATAACTTAGCTATTACTGGGCAAGAGCTGGACATGATTAATCAAAAAACCTTAGAAAAAAATATTATGAAATACTCTGTTTTTGCAAGAGTTTCGCCTGAGCATAAAGTAAGAATTGTGGAGGCATTTCAAAAAACAGGAGCTGTTGTTGCAATGACAGGAGATGGAGTAAATGACGCTCCTGCACTAAAAAAGGCAGATATTGGCATTGCCATGGGAAAAAACGGAACAGATGTGGCAAAAAATGCTGCAGACATGATTTTAGCAGACGATAATTTCGTAACAATAGTGGAAGCGGTTAAGCAAGGAAGAAATATTTTCGAAAATATAAAAAAGGCTGTACATTTCTTAATTGCTACAAATATTGGAGAAATTGTAACTATTTTTATGGGACTTTTATTAGGAATGAAATCTCCTTTGCTTGCTATACAACTTCTATGGGTAAACCTTGTTACAGACTCATTACCAGCCATCGCAATAGGATTAGAGTCACCAGATAAAGACATTATGAATAAAAAACCTCGTAACAGTAGGAAAAGCATATTTGCAGATGGACTTTGGGGCAAAATAATTGTTGAGGGAGTAATGCTTGGAATGTTAACGCTAGTAACATTTAGCATCGGAAATAATTTATATGGATTAGAAGTTGGTAGAACAATGGCATTTGTAGCAATAGCAATGCTTGAACTAGTACATAGCTTTAATGTAAAAAGTGAAGAATCAATTTTTAAAGTTGGATTATTCGAAAATAAATATTTAATTGGTGCATTTATTTTAGGAGCATTTTTGCAAATAGTTGTGGTAATGGTACCAGTATTTGCAAATGT
>ERZ1643251.2261-NODE-2261-length-19933-cov-4.951353_pt1 | contig 19933 bp, 39 predicted proteins | sample MGYA00579261_ERZ1643251 | MGnify/ENA primary metagenome ERZ1643251 (study PRJEB29033, sample SAMEA4952267) | chicken gut metagenome | biome: Broiler Chicken; feature: Gastrointestinal Tract; material: Caecum | place: Ireland | collected 2018 | study: Broiler... | reverse complement strand
CCTAAATCATTATTTTTTACCATCATAAACACGCTCCCTAGCATAATCACGTCTTAAATCGTTATCTTTAATGAATTTATTAAATTTTTTATTAATATCTTTTTGTTCATGGCTCCATTTGATAAATCCTTCGCTGTCACCCATTTGTTTAGCAATATCTTTTTTTGTTTTTATTTTTCTTAATTTTCTTTCATAAGCACGTTGTTTATTTTGGAGTTCTACTACTTTTTTGTTTTCATCATAATCAAATTTTTCTTGTGAAGGTTTATCTATACCAGGAAAGAACGCCCAAAATCTATGTCTACAATTGACCCCAGATAAACCCAAAATATCGCCGTATCCTGTTTTTTCATAAAAATTAGGATATTTATTTGTAGATCCATGTATCTTATATACTTTACCTTGCCAGTCAAAATGATTAGATATTGGATGTATTCCATCACCTAATCTAGCTCCTAAATGTGAAGATACTTCATAATATTCTGCTTGTAACTCTTTGGCTATTTCTTCTGATCCTCGGTTAAATGATTGATATATAGCAGTTGTTACATCACGTCTTACAGCACCTTCTAATGATATTGAATAAACCGTACCATTTTTTCGCTTATAACTAGCTCCTTTTATGCCATTATCGACCATTTTTTCTATTGCTCTTTTAATAGCAGTGTTGTAATCATATAGCCCTGTAGAAGTTTCTAAATAAGCTTGATTTAAAGTATCCATATAGGCTTTCTGAGTACTTTCTAATGCTTTCGTATTAATCATTTTAAGAATATCGTTTAACTCTACAAACGACTTATTTATAGCGTCCATGATTGTTTTAGATTTTTGTAAATCTTCCCAATTAATTTTCGTATATCCTTTTGTTGTCAATTGATCTATTCGAGCTTCACTAACACTTCCAAATCCTGCATCTTTTAAAGCTTTTAATATTTGTTCTTCTTTAACCTTTGAATATTGTGAAATAATCTTGATAGCTTCACCATTCAAAGCTCCCATATCTTGAAGTTTTTTAAAATACCAATCTAAGCTATTTACATTTTCATCTAGTTCAAAAAAACTTGCTATTTTCATAAGCAAGTCATGTTCTATATTGTTATAAATATCTACTATTGGTTCTGCTAAAGCTTTTAATTCTTCATCGGTTTTCATTTGTTATTCCTCTACTTCCGGAGGTTCTTCTTTTTCTTCCTTTTTAGGGCTCCTTTTTTCCATCTTTTTTATAAATGCAATTGCTTCTTCTTCGGACCAATCACGAGTAACGATAAAATATTGAATTTTATCAATAATTCCTTGATTTAATTCAAGTTGTGCTTGCTTTTGTAAAGCGTCCTTATCAACAATAATACTATCGTCCCAGTCAAAGCTCATTTCATAATTTGTTGCAACTGGAATATTATAAAGTTTGCACAACACATAAATTCCATAAACCAAATCTTCTAATGCGGTTTGCATTGCTTTTTGAATATCACTTACAGTAACATAGTAATTTTGTTTAGACGATTTTATTTCTGTCGCGGTTAAAGCCACTTGATCTAGTTTTGATAAAATTCCAAAAGATAAAGACATTTCGCTTTCGGCTTGTCTTAACAACTCGTTCAACCCATTAAATAATGATGTGTCACGAATTTCTGGACTAAATACATTCCAACTTTCTTCGCTACTTTCAAGCATTCTATACAATCTTTCTTTTCCTTTTGGAAGTTGTTGTTTTCCTTTTTTATCTTTTCTAAAAAGATCTGAACTTGCTTCAATTGCTAATTCACTACCCTCAAATTCCCATAAAGTTCTAGAAAATTGCCTGTCGATTTCTTCTAAAGTCCCTATTGCGTTAGCAAATAGTGAACTTCCTAATGGACTGTCATTATCAATGTTATTTGCATTTTTCATCGAGAAAAAGCCACCAATCAAGCGATCTATACCATCAATTTGACTATTTTCTTCTAAACTTTTCCATTTTTCCACAGAATTTAAATTTATTTTTTGTGCTAAAACAACACCATTTATTTGTCCTTTGTAAGCTATATTTTTAATGTACATAGTGTTATTGATTAATTCGTTATATTCTAGCCGAGTATATACGGTTGTTCCTCTAACAATTTGATCAATAAAAATGGCTCCTAAAAGTTCTCCTGTGTCGTCAAATTTAAAAGGTATATATTTATCGGCTTGAACCACTGTTATTTTAATTTTCCCATTATCATACGTCGGTTTAAAAAACATACTACCTTTTGCAATTCCGTATTCGGTATATTTTCTAATATTTCTTATAAATCTTTGATATGTATTATCTATTGTTTTATCAGTACATGATGATTTAAATTCAATAGTAACAGCCTTTGACACTATATCACAAACTGTTTTTGCAACATGTAATGATTTTACATTTTCACTTTGCCATGGTGCATTCCCATTAAAAATAGACGCCCATAAATTTATAGCGTCTAACATTTCTTTTGAAGTTTGAACATCTAAGTTAAAATCATTAATTATTTTTTGATAATCAAACATATTTTTCCACCAGCCTTTTATCGTGTTTATTATTTTGTTAAACATTTTCTGCACCTCGCTTAAATCTAGCTATTTCATTTATTCTTTTTATTTTTCTTTCAAATGAATACTCGAAGGCATCCAATGAATCTATATCCGTTGTTCCATCGTCAAGTCTTTCATCATCATTTTCAGTTACTTTTGTTTTTTCTTCCTTCCAAATAGCACTTTCTAATGCTTCCATTAAACTCTTTGTATCTTCCTCCATAAAAAAAACCATATCATATGCAAACATAATACGTTCGCAATCAATACGGTCTTTTATTTTTTCTTTTTTTGCAGGCTTCACAGTTGCATAAATACCTTCTTTTTCTAGCCTATTACGAATTCCTCTTATCAGCACCTGTTCTGCACTGTCAGGATAAACATAATCAACCAATCTATATTTATATTGTACTCTTTTAATAAATTCAACTTGTAAATCTTCTAATTGTTTTGGATCTATATCTCCAAAGTGTCGCTCGCTAGCTAACACAATTATTTTACTGCAATCATAAGCAATTAATGTTGCTACAAAAGAATGTCCTGATAATGTACCACCATAATCTATTCCAACGAAAATTTCACCATCTGGTAATTTTAATTTACCATTGTTATCATATTCTTTTTGATAATAGTAATGTGATGGATCATCGGCAAATCTTCTATATATAAGCCCTTCAGCATTAACCCATAACCCTAAAATGTATCTTTGGTATAAAACTGTGCCCCAATATTCCTTTTTTAAGTTTTCTTTAAATACTTCGCTTAAATAGTCATTGTCATCTATAACATAATGTTGCATGTAGATGTCAGCGTCACTATCTAGAAATTCTTTTAACCAGTGATTTTTCTGTTCTGGATTACAAGTACCATCAAAACATGAATAATCTTTATCAAGTCTTGATTTTACCATATCAAATACTTCTTTATTCCATTTAGCAACTTCATCGCCATAGACATATTTAAAACTTGCGCCTTGAATTTTGGCAACTTGATTAACCTTTTCAGCACCAAGCGCGTAACATAATTCACCGAATAAATAAACGGTTCCAGATCCTTTGTTGATATAACCAACTAATGACTCCCCAAAGCGATCTCTCATAGGTCTCAAGATATTTCTTTCAACAGTTGCTTGAGTAACTCCAATAATTACTCCTAATCCTTCTTTTCTAATTCGTTTTCGAATTCTTCTAGGAATAATGTCAACAATATCTTGATAAGTTTTTCCACTTCGAACTGCTCCAACTTTAAAATTCCAACGATGATTAGCATTTTTTAAATATTCTCGTTGTTTAGTAGTCCATTTAAGCATTTTCTTGTTCCTCCAGTAACTTATCAAGTTTTTTTAGTGCATCTTCATTATCGCGATCTTGCTTATCTCGCCATTGTTCTGGTTTTCTATTTTTTAACCAATAAATTTGTGCGGTGGTATCAGGTATGACATATTTTTTTACTCGTTTAGTTTCTAAACTATTTTCGTAAGTAACCTCTTCATATTCAAAGCCTAGTGCTCTTTTTAATAAAGCGTTCTCTACCTTTACATCCACTACTTCTTTCCCACGGCTAAGTGCTTTGGCAAATTCTTCATGTTTTTTTTTGTATTCATAAAATGAAGTTAAAGCAACGCCAAATTTCTCTGCTATTATTTTATCTGTAGCACCATCACGGCACATTGCTTCTATTATTTCTAAATTTGGTTCTATCTTTTCATAATAGTATCCTTTTCTTGCCATTCACCCCACCTCAAACAAAAAAACCACATCAGTGGCTTTATCATTTTTTTATTTTTTTCATTATATAATTTATCATCAAATTTACTACAATTTCACTACATTTTTAAAAGTTTCTTTATTTTTTTATTGTAACAATTCCAAACTTTTCCTAAAGAGCAATCATAAAGTTCTGCAACTTTTTCAACAGATTTTGTTATATTATTGTTTTTTACTACAATATAAGAATATAAATCATATTCTAAGCCTTGTAAATCCATTAAAATTTTAGTCATTTTATCTAGGGTATCATTAAGTTTGTTTACATATTTCTTTTGTATATTTAATTCTTGCTCTAAACTCATGCCGGTGTCTTTGTCGATTTTTGTATACTCTATCATAAATTGAGCATATTTATCTTTAAATGAATTAACTCGAACACCAGCTTCTGAAGGCTTAGATGTAATGCTAAAATATTTAGAATGCAAAAGATCCTTTTTATCTAATAAATTTTCTAACCTTATTTGTGCAATTTCCAACTCTCTTTTCGTGTTATTATAATTAACTATTGCTTGCATTACTTCACCCCTTGTAATTCTTTTACTTTTTCATTCTCACAACATTCGCTAGTCCACTTTTTTCTATTTCTTCGGCTCTCTCGTCATCATCTAAATAGTAAACATTTCCTTTTTTGACCATTGCATTTCCTAAATCGTCAAACTTTATTTTTTCTTTTTCAAATATAATAAGCTCCGGTCTTTTGTCTGTATAATCTTGTAAAGCTTCGATTTTATATTTCTTCTTTGGTAATGAATTTCTTTTATCTAAAAGCTTTGTCCAATCGCTAACCTTACATTTTTCTACATATTTAAAATTTTTTGGAATATTGTTAACTATTTTTTCGATATTTAAATTAGATAAGTCCATTTTTAAAATATAACCATTGACACCATCTTCAACACTTTCTTTCGCACTTGGAAAGTTAGTACAAATAACCGGTGTCCCATATTGTAAACACTCATTGATGAAATAGCTATATCCTTCTGTATCTGATAATTGAATCCCATAGTCTGCTTCAACGATATAATCAAAAATATCTTTCGTTGGTTTCATATAAACGAATTCTTCCATTTCAAATGGCTTTTGATTATATAAATTTAAATCAGTAAAAATTGTCCATCGAAACTTTATTTTTTCTCTTTTTAAGGACTTCGCTAATTCCAACATTCTTTCATATCCCTTTTCTTTAGAAACTCTTGTAGCTGAAATCAACTTAAGAATTGGCTTTGTTTCTTTTTTGTCGTCTAAAATGTTATAAATTCTTGTTATTTTTTCGTTAGGAAACAATTTTTTGAATGACTTACACACTTGGTCACTAACTCCAACGTGTTCGGTTGTTTTTCTCCATTTTTTATAAGTAAAATCAATTAAATCTGCTTGTTCGTAATCTGCGTGAACCATTTGGATATATCTTCTATCTTTTGCAATTACAGTTTCTGGATATCCTCCCCAAGCAGAGGCTAAAATGCAAATGTCACAAACGTACTTTTTATTGTCATCATACTTTTGAACATCAATTCCTAGATTTTTAAGCCTCTCAATTGTTTCTTGATTTCCTTCTTTATAAAGAAACGTAATTTCATATTTTTCTTTTAGTTTTTTACAAAAATTATAATCAAATGTATCAACACCACCAAATTTCAAAGGATTACTATGATACAAGATTATTTTCTTCATTTAATCAACTCCTTTAATCACAAAAACTTCTATTACAGTGTGGACAGCCGGTTATAATATAATCTCCTAATTTTTCTAAAGTTATTCCTTTTTCACCTTTAGTAATGTCTTTACCGCAATTCCAACATATTCCATTAATTGGTGCAAAACCAGTTCTTCTGTTTGGCTCTCTTTCCATTTGACTTTTATAAAACCATTCATCTGGATTTTCTTTTGCTAACCTTTCGATGTTTAATCTTTGTTTTTCATAAACTTCGTTTTCAAAAACTTTCATTTTATTTATCCTCCTTATCTTTAAAAATCATTTCGTAAATATTTCCAACTTTTACAAATCCTTCTGGAACATCGATATCTTCGTCATAATCATAATCAACTTTTTTTAGATAAAGTTCATCTTCATCTTTTTCCTTGTTATATCTCGAACTTACTAACCATAAGTCTCCAAAAAATGGATTATACATAATGTCCCCTATCATTTTTATCAACTCCTATTTTTTCTATTTTCTTTCTCATATTTAAGTATTCTCTACCTGATTGCGTTTCAAAATATTTATTGCATAAATCTATAGCTGAGTTTATTGTTACATTTGCTATTTTTTTTATAGGTTCAATAACATCTTCTGGCTGTATGTTGTTTAAAATACAATGATTTGCTAAATTATGTTTTGTTTCATCACTCATGCATTTAACTATATCTGCATTAGTAATTTTAAAATTTTTCATTTATTCATCATTTCTTTCTATTTTGCTTCTAAAATAGGTAGATTTGCCTCGGTTGGAATATATATTGTTGATTTTTCTTGTTCTGCCATCGTTTTAACCCACAAATATTTAATATATTCATCAGTTAATTTTCCACCCTCGACTTCCATAGCTTGTGCCATACCTTTTGCTCTTTCTACTTCTGCCTGTGCGTTTAACTTTTCTGCTTCTAAATTGGCTTTTGCCTCTTCTACTTTTACTTTTTTAGAATATTCAGCTTCTCTTAATAATGCTTCTCCTTTTAATCCTTTACTCCAAACTCCATATTTTGGAATTATAAACATAAATAATCCTATAACCCCTAAAACAAGCAATGTTATAATTACTCCAACAACAGTCATTCCTAAACCATTTAAACATCCACTATTATCTCTCATCTTTATCATTCCTTTCTAATAGCCACGCTGCAAATTTACCACCAAAATAACTTCCTAACAAAATCAATAAATTCTTAATTACTTCTATCCATTCTTCATTTACAATTAAATAAATCATACATATAAGCCATATAATAATTAAAATAGTTAAAAATATATATAACTTCTTATTCATCTTTTACCTTTAATCCTTTCCAATTGTCTAATAACTTTTAGATGTTTGATCTCAAGAACTTGTTCATTAAAATCAATATTATAATAGCACATAAATTGTTCGACTAAGTTTAACACATCTGCGATTTCTTCGGCTATATGGCTTGTATCGTTTCCCATATTTAGCCCCTCATAATCATTTTCGTAAGCTGTTATAGCCTCTTGTAATTCAAATACTTCTTCAGCAAATTGTCTTTGTTGTGCATTTACTCCATAGTGTTTGATTATTTTTAGTAAGTCTTCTTTCATTTATCTTCTTCCTTATCTACAGTAGCTACATAAACTGCTTTGGGTATCTTTAAATAAACTATTTTATCAAATTCATCTAAACTTTTTATTTGCTTTCCATTTTCATTAGAAAATTCAACCTTTTGATTAATAAGATTATGAGTTTCTATATAGCCTTGAAGATATTTACATAATTTGTATAATATATTTACTTTATTAGTTAATTCAGTATTTTCTAGTTTTAAGTTTTCTATAATGCTTTCTAGTAAATCTGTATTCATTTGTTATCACCACCTATTATTTCTTTTATTGGAATAACTATTTTTTCGTAAATACATTTATATTCTTTAACTTGCTTAATAGTACCATCATTTAATTCACAGACTGGGCTTCCTTGCCCACCATTGTTTGAATTTTCATTTTTGTATGAACACTCTTTAGCAATTCCCTTTATATTGTCTAAATCTATATACTCATAACGATAAACTTCTTGAGGAAAACACATTAAAAATAATATTAATACTACTACTAAAAACACAAATCCAAGTAAATAAGTACCTATACATTTTAAAATATCTATTAATAAAGAACACATTATTTATCCCTTTCTACTACATATTTCATAGCTTCAAACTGTTCTTTTGTAACAACAGATTTAATATCTTCGCTTGTATGAATATAGTAATCGTAATCACCAAAACCTAAGTATCTTTCAGTGTCTTTTTCTTATCATCTAGGCTTAAATTCCAATTCTTCCATATCTCATCTTCAAGTTCAATTATTGCTTTAATATCGCCAAGCATTTTAAACTTAAAGTACATACGCTTAAATATTGGTAACCAGTAATCAAAGTAATTACTCATTTTTAATTCTTTCTAATTGCCTTTTGATTTTATAATCGGCAATTTCCTGTATTTTTTCACCGTCCAAATCATAATAATCGATAAATTGATTTAGTAATACTGCAATATCTGCTATTTCTTCGGCTAGATGTTCTTTACATTTAGAAACATGAGGTTTACTGCAACCTACGATTTCGCAAGCTTCTTTTTGTGCGTTATATTGAAAAATCGCTTCTTGTAATTCAAAAACTTCCTCTTCGAGTTTTCTTTGCTGATTATTAACACCGTAATGTTTGATTATTTTTAATAAATTTTCTTTCATTTGTTATCTTCCTTATCTACAGTAGCTACATAAACTGCTTTAGGTATTTTTAAATAAACTATTTTATCAAATTCATCTAAACTTTTTATTTGCTTTCCATTTTCATTAGAAAATTCAACCTTTTGATTAATAAGATTATGAGTTTCTATATAGCCTTGAAGATATTTACATAATTTATATAATATATTTACTTTATTAGTCAGTTCTGTATTTTCTAATTTTAAATTTTCAATAATATTTTCTAATAAAAATGTATTCATTTGTTATCACCACCTATTTTTTCTTTAAATTTTGATAAAATGTCTTCATAATTTTTTTTATTAATCATTTTTCACCTCTTTTAAAATAATCTCAATATCATGTATCTTATCAATTCCACAAATTGTATGAGTAGTAGAAATGCTATTACACACTTCTTTTATTCCACAAATTGCTTTTTTATATTTTTGATTTTGCTTTTTTAGCTTCTCGTTTTCTTTTGCTAAATCGCATGACTCTTCTACACTAGCCATAAAACCATCATGTTTTATTTTTAATTGTTTTTTCAAGTCTTGATTTTCTTCAATAAGACTCATATTATTGTCAAATTCAGCTTGAGATAAACCAGCTCGATAACTGTCTTTTATCAGTTCTAATACACAAGTTGCTATTGATTCATTTATAACTGAACAAATTTTTTCTTGTATTTTTTTTATGTTTAGTTGTTTTTCACTCATTTATTTCACCTCTTATTTCATTGAATCAAATTTTAGCAATTCCATATTTTTTGGTTCTGACATACATTCCTTCCTTTAATTCTTTATTCATTTTTAAAAACCTCACAATTACAAATTCCACTTTTTATTAAATTTACTCTATCCCTCTGATTTTGTTATATATTTTTTCGTCAAACTCTTCTAAACTTCTTATGTATTGGTCTAATTCTTTAGGCATTTTACTCCACGCTCTTTTGATATCTACATTTACAAGTTCTGGGATCGCAATTAGAAACCATTCTTTGTATTCTTCTTTTAAATCGTAAAAATTATGAAATTTTGGGAAATAATCATAACTTAATATTTTTTTAAAAACTTCATAAAACCTTTCTTCTGCAACTTGTTTGTTAAAAATCCTATTTTTACTCGTTTCAACTTCAAAACAAAAAATACAATTCGAAATAGCTTCGCATTTTGAAATTCCGTATGAAAAGTTGACTCCGCATGAACCGTTGACTCCGATTGAACAGTTGACTCCGTTTGAATTATTAATTCCGTTTGAACCGTTGACTCCGATTGAACAGTTGACTCCGTTTGAACCGTTGACTCCGTCTGAATAGTTGACTCCGTCTGAATAGTTGACTCCGTTTGAACGGTTGACTCCGTTTGAACCGTTGACTCCGTCTGAATAGTTGACTCCGTTTGAAAAATTGACTCCGTCTGAACCGTTGACTCCGTTTGAAAAATTGACTCCGTCTGAACCGTTGACTCCGTTTGAACAGTTGACTCCGTTTGAAAAATTGACTCCGTTTGACCGGTTGACTCCGTCTGAACCGTTGACTCCGTTTGAACGGTTGACTCCGTTTGAACCGTTGACTCCGTTTGACCTGTTGACTCCGTGTGAATCATTTTTTTCTTCATTATATTCTTTGATTTCAGCTATAAATTCATCAAATGTATATTCTTTTATAAATTTAATTGTTTTGGCGACCGATTTGTATCCATTTTCTGAATCAATAACTTTATCATATGCTTCGATTTTAAAATATCTATTATATGTCAACATTTCATAAAAGTTAAAAACATAAAGAGGATTTTTACTAAAATGTAAACCCCATGAACATTCTTCAATATCTCCATCAACTGTAAAAATCTTTTCTACTAAATCATCGTCTTTTTTTCCGTATCTAAAATTGGAATTAGCATTTGTTGAAAGATCATATTTAATTGCTTTATATCCTGTTGCAATCAATTTTGATTTTTTTGGTATTTTTTTAAGTTCCTTAGTTTTCATTTCTTCTTCTCCTTTTTTCTTTCAACCGATACTCTTCATTTAAAAAGTCACGATAGTATCTCATTTTCATTATGATTTCTTTTTTCTTTGATCGGTCAGTTTCTTTTTTTGCTTGTTCCTCGAGTAACTTTAATTTTTCTTTTATACTCATTTAACGATTTCCTCCCATAACTCTTCCTTTTGTTTCAAAGTTAAATTTATGTTTTTAAAAAAATTACTTTTTATAGCTCTTTTTTCTTGCAACGTCTTACAACTTTTGTGTTGTTTTTTATAAATTTCTAGCCAAAACTCTTTAAACGACTTATAATAATTCATTTCACATCTTCCTTTTTAAAAATTTCATCGAAATTGTCTGTGTAAATCCTATTTTTGTATTTACAATTTAAACGCTTTTTTGTCTTATTTAAATCAGCCAACAATAATTGACGATTTTCTTGTTTTAATATTTTCGTTTGCAAATCTTTATAAACTCTTAAAATCTCTCGATTGTTTTTTACTTTTCTTCTTTCGGTTCTAACTTTTTTTAGCTCTTTAATAACGCCCCAACAAAGCTTAGTATTCAATTCATCATTTTCGATTTTATGAAGCAAATCACAGGTCATTAAATCATATCTGGACAAGCTGTTATTTAAGTTTTCTTCGCATTGATCAATTTTATCTAAAATCTTACAAACTTCTGTTATATCGTCTAGTAAATCTAAGTCCATCTATATCTCCTCAATTTCAAATCCGTATTTGTACGCAAACAATTTCTTTTTTAAATTGTAATCTTTAGTCCTAAAACCTTTTACATCTTCTACAATTTGTTTATTTTTATCATTATCAAAATAAACGAAATCTGCTATATAAGTAATTTTTTGAATTTTTTTATTGTTTAAAGTAAAAGCAGGTTGTAATTCAAAACTAACTTGTCTTTCTAAGTCTTTTATACGTCCTGCTTTTTCTAAAAGTTTTAAATCTAAATATCTTTTATATTCTTTTTTACTATCAAATAAAACCCCGTCTACCATGATTTTTTTGTTATGATACTTATTCATTTCAACCACTTTCTATAGATCAATTTTTCTTCGTTCCAATCTTCATATTGGTTTTGAAGATACTTTTTTATTTTTTCTTTTATTATTGTTTGTTCTTCTTTTGTTCCAAAGTCGTACTTTCTGTGACACTTGTTTTTTGTAAGTTCTGTACACAATGTAACAACATTTTCTTCGATTCCTAAACCGCCATTTTTTCTCGAAATATAGTGTGCATTGGGCATTACGTTAAATCTATTTCCACAAACGACGCAACGTCCATTGTCTCGCTCCCAAACCTTCTTTTTTACTTTTTGGGAAATATCACAAGCTTTTGATCTTTTACTTTTCATCTTGCATTTCCAAACTCTATAGATAATTGACTTTCTAAAACTCTGATTTGAAGTTTTGTTGTGTTGATAAATTCTTGATTGGTATCGTACATAGCTTGTGCAATATCTCTTTTGAATCGTTTTTCTGCTACTTCTGGAACGCCGTAAATAATTTGTTGGATTAGGGTGACTGGCATGTTCTTTTCTTGTCTTAACTTTAAAGCTTCTTGTCTTAATGTAATCTTATAATCCCTTTCGGCTTCTGCTAATGCTTTTCCATTGTTAGCTAATGTTTTAACGGATACATTAAGTTTTTGTATCAAGTTTTCAATTTCGTTAAATAGGTCCATAATCTACTCCAAAAAATCGTCGTCTACTAAAACGCTATCGCCAAAATCTTTAAAAGGATCTTCTTCTTTTCTTACCTCTTCTTTCGGTTGTTCTTTTTCTTCCTTTTTTCCAGATAAAAATACAACTTTTTCGGTTAAAACATAGGTAATCGATCTTTTGTTTCTGTTTTTGTCTTCATAATTAGAAGTTCTTAAACTTCCTTTTACCGCAATCATATTTCCTTTTTTTAAATAGTTGCAAATGTTAACTGCCGTGTTCCCCCAAGTTTGAACATTGATAAAATCTGTTTCTTGTTTTTCGTTAACGTAACGATTAACGGCTACACTAAATCTACAAGTTGCTTTGTTGTTAGAAGTGTAACGTAGCTCTAGATCGTTACTAATTCTCCCAATTAAAAAACATTCATTCATAAATTCTTTCGAACCTCATTTCATTCAATTCTAAAAATTTTCTCAATTCTTTTTGTTTTGAATTTTTTGCTGTGATTTTTAAAATATAAGTCTTAATAGGATCTTCTTCATCTTCGACAACTTCTACTTTTTGTGTGATCATCTGCTTTACTTGTTCTTTCTTTTCTTCTTCTTTTTTCTGATTCATTTCTTCAATCTTTTGTTTTTGTTCTTGCAATTGCGTGTTTTTAAAAATTGCTCTAGTAATGTCATAATCTTCTAAAAATGTATTTTTTAGCTCTACTTCAAATTCACTATTTAAAGCTTCAATTGTTTGAATTCCTTTTTCAACCTTTTCTTTTAAATTTTTAATATCATTCACAATTTCAGTATCTTTGCATGTCTTATTAAGCCAACGATTATCAAAAGCTTTTTCGAAAGGAATCAGACTTTTTAAATCGTCAATGTTTTCTTCGTAAAGATCTACATTTTCTTTAAAACATCGCATTTTTTTTTAAATTCTTTGATCGGTAAAGAAATTTCTTTTTCGATTTCTTTTCTTCGATCATCAATTGCTTTTGCTTGTTTTCGAAGCTCTGCTCTTTTTTTCGTATCTTTTTCAAGCGTATCTTCGGTTACTAAGTAGTTTTTATATTTTTCATTTTCTTCTTCTACAAATTTTTTGATTTGATCATAATCTTTGATTTCCAATTTTGGTAATTCATATTTTTTGATTTCGATTTCGTTCATTTAAAAAACCTCTTCTTTCTTCTTTGATTCTTTTTCGATTTGTTTGTCGATTGCATTTCGTATTTTTAAAGCCTCAGCCCAGCTAACGTCGTCAATACTGTCTTTTCCTAGTTTTTGCAAAAAATAATTTAAATTAAAGTGATTTTCTTTACAGGTTTGTAAAATGTACTGTTTATCCCCCTCTTGGATTTTTTCGTTTTCTAAATTTTTCATCGTTTCTTCTTTTTGAAAATCATATGGGCTTTTTTCTTTTGAAGCTTTTTTTATTGAATTGAATTCTTGGCTTTTTTCTTTATCTGGATCATCTCCAGTTTCAATTTTATAAGCCTTTAACAAAGCATATTTATCAGCGTAAGTCATTGCCTTTCCCGGAGCTTTGTCTTGGCTGTCAATCCCATATCCGTAAGTTTTGATATCTATAAACTCTTCGGGCTTGTCCGTGTTGATAAATCGATATGTAGTTTCAAGTTTAATTACAAAATTTACGGTTGTTCCATAGCGATTTTCAAATTCTTCTCTTTCTTCCGAAGTGATTTTTCGATCAAACGGATAACTATAAATTCCAAGTTCATTTTCGATTGGTTTTACTGCGTTATTAACGTCTTTATCGCTAACGGCTTTATATGCGTTTTTTCCTTCACCAACGGTTAAACCCTTAATAACTTTTTCGATACGAGTAGTTGCAATACTCATTTTTTGATAAATGTTTAATTTTGAATAATCTTTGGTTTCTTCGTTTTTTTTGTCCATAATATCCCCTTTCATAAATCTTCCAACATTTTTTCGATTTCGTTTAATTCCTCTTTCGACATTTCTTTTTTTTCTGTTTTCTTGTCGAACCATTCAGGTACTTTCGTTTTTGTTTTTCTTTTAGTTACTAAATATTTTTCATTGAGATAATAACAATTCGATGTTTTTTTGCCTCTTCCGATCGTTCGATTTTCTTTCAAAATCAATCCTTTTTCTTCAAGTTCTTTTAAAGCATTTTGCATTGTTTGATTACTTATTGCGTACTTTTCTGTCAAAGATCTAACAGAGGGATAACATATGCCATTTTTTGAATAATTTAATAAAATACAAAATACTTTGAATGAACTATATGAAATTTTTTCTTCTAAAAAACTACTTTTGATTTGTATAAATTCATTCATGTTACCCCTTTCATTTTTTTCTTTTTATATTTTCTTTTATAGTTAAAATACTTATGGTTAAATATAATAGGACAATGCTGTACTAATTTTTAGTACACTGTTGTACTAATTTTTAGTACACTAACTAGGTTTAATGTACTAATTTTTAGTACACTAATTTTCTTTCAAGTATTGACAATTCACTATTTTTTTTCTATAATAATAGTGAATTTTTCGTTAGAAATTCATTTTGATTTAGTCCCTCAGCTAAATCTTTTTTTTGCCCTTTTTTAAGTCTTCAAGAATTCCTTCAACGTTTTCGATTAGATCTTCTAGTAGTTCTTTGTAACAATCCCTTTGTTCTTCAATTTTTCTTTTTTCTTCCATTATTTCTTGATATTCATCGATGTTTAAATGTATCGTTTCATTCGGTTCAATCATATTATCCTAACCTTTCAACACAATAACTTTCTGAATGATCTTTCATACAATTTTCTATTGCTTTACTTGACATCTTAGAAACTGTTAACATATAATAACTAACCAATCCAACAATTAAGATACTAGCGATTGTAACTATAATCTTTGTTTTTCTTTGTTCTTTTAACTCTTGCTTTTTTAATTCTTCATAATGTTTTCGCATTCTCATTTTATTTTCTTTTAATGCTTCTTCCATCGTCATTTTTCTAACCTTCTTTCTATTAAGCTTGTCCATCCATAAAGGAATTAATCCTTTACTTCTTTCAAAGTACATTTTCTTTTAACGTTTTGCTGAATACTTAGAAGTTCAATTAATCTTTCCATAATTTCTTTTCCATCTGGTTTTTTTCCGACCATTTTCTACACCTCCATTAAATTGTATTTTTTTAATAAGTTTGCTAGACTTTTTAGTTTATTTATTTTTCTTCATAACATTATCAACATCATTAAAATAAAATAAATTATGTACCAAATAATCAAGAATACTATTGTTGCAATTTTTGCCTTTAGTGGTATTCTTTTTTTTGTAATTATTACAATATTAATTAAGTACCATATAAACATTAAAATAATTAATATAATATTACTCTCCTCTGCTCTCTATCTTTTATGATAAAAACAAATCTTCTAAAGAATATATTTCTTTTTACACCATATTATTTCTCACAATTAGCACCGTTTTGGTGCGTTGGTGATAAAAAAATATCTTCCATTTTTTTGCCAAAAAAATTACTTAAAACAAACATCTCATTTAATTTAAAAGGAGCTAGCCCTTGTTCTTTTTTTCTATATTGCTTCGCAGATATTCCAAGTAATTTAGCCATCTTTTCATTTGTAAGATGATTTTCTTCTTTCAATATAATTAATTTTTTTTGCATTATTTTTTTCACCATCCTTTCCTATTACACACAAATTGTAGCACCAAAACGGTGCACTTGTCAATACTTTTTTTTACTTTTTAACAAAAAAAGTTCCGTTTTGTTGCATTTTGTTCTATAAAGTGTTATACTCTAATTAAAAGAAAGGCGGTGAATTTATTGGTTGATAACGACGCTAAATTACGAAAATATGCTGGAAATAAAATAAAATTATTTAGAGAACAAAAAAATATAACACAAGATGAGCTAGCTGAAGAACTTGGCACATCTCGTCAAGCTATTTCACGATACGAAAACGGCGATAGAGGTGTTAATCAATTTCTTTTGTTTCAAATGGCAAAATACTTTAATAAATCTATAGACGATTTTTTTCCATCAATACATTTTGATAATGGAACATACATGAAACCTATCATAGGCGATGACAACATGATACAAATACCTGTTTTAGGTACAATAAAAGCTGGTATACCAATAGAAGCACAGCAAGAGATATTAGAATATATAGAAATACCAAAAACGTGGATACGTGGTGGAAAACAGTTTTATGGACTCAAAATAAGTGGCGACAGTATGTTTCCTAAATATCAGGAAAACGACATTGTAGTATTTGAAGATAGTAGAAATTATGATATAGAAAGTGCTAAAAATAAAGACTGTGCCGTTATGGTAAATGGTAATGATGCCACTTTTAAAAAAGTATTATTAAGTGAAGAAGGTATAACATTAGTACCCTATAATACAGGTGTTTATGATATAAGCATGTATTCAAAAGATGATATTATAAATAAACCTATTAGAATTATAGGTATTGCTAGGGAGAAAAGGACAAGAGTTTAATGAAAGATATTAAAGATTTAACTGATGATGAATTAAAAGAAGTTATCAAAGAAAAAACTAAAGATATTCTAAACGAAATTGAAATAGAACAAATATTTGATGTCATTACAGAAGCTAAAAAAGAAATTGATAAAAAATATGAAAATAATAATGATTAAAACTTGCTATTACAGGGATTTTTGTATTAAAGGAGTGAAGATGAAAAATGGAAAAGAAAATATTAATTGACAAAAAAATAATTATTATAATGTTAATTATAATAATTATAGCTTTAGGAATTGGGTTATATTTTGCATTTTCTAAAATAACTGAAGAAAAAGATGGTCTTAATCAAGATCAACAAGATCTTATTAACACCCAACAAGATTTAACAGATAGATGGAATAATTTAGGAAAATAATTATATAACAATTAAATTATACGACAATTTTTATTTCGATTTTAAAATTGAAGATAAAGCAGATAAATATGTTACTTTTATATTAAAAACAATAATTATTAAAAAGGAGTGTTACTTATGGTAGATTTTAAAAATAAAGCATATTTCAAATTAAAAGCTTTTGATAATGATGAAGGACAAAAAGTCGTTCAAGATATCTTAATAAAAAATGAAGAAGTAATAGCATCTTTCTCGTCAATGAGAGATAAATTAATTTTTACAGACAAAAGAATCATATCAGTAAATGTTCAAGGAATTACAGGAAAGAAAATAGATTATACATCTCTACCGTATTCTAAAATTCAAGCCTATTCCGTTGAAACAGCAGGAATGCTGGATTTAGATGCAGAAATAGATGTTACAATCAGTGGTTTAGGAACTATAAAATTTGAATTAACAAATAGCGCTGATATAAAAGATATTTGTTTAAAAATTTCTGAAAAAGTTTTAAATTAATAATGGTTAAAACTTGCTAGTATAGAAGTTTTAATATATATATTTTTGTAGTGGAGGAGTGTGTTAGAGATGAAAGAAACAAAAATATGCAAACACTGTAAAGAGGAAATTAATAAGAAAGCAACAGTTTGCCCACATTGTGGAAGAAATCAAAAAAGCGTCTTTACAAGGATAATTTCTATAATTATCGGAATATTTTTAGTAATTATTGGTATTTCTCTTATAGCCACAATCGGTACTGATTCAAACAAAAGTAAGAATAGTAGTTCTACTGATAATTCTAAAAATGAATGTTATATGACTATGGATAAATTTAATGAAATTAATAATGGCATGTCATATGATGATGTAAAAAACATAGTTGGATGTGATGGTACTTTATCATCAGAAGCCTCATCTGGTGACCAATCTATCAAAATATACTATTGGTATGCTAAAAATGGTATTTCTAATGCTAATTTTAGTTTTCAAAATGATGAACTTGTAGCAAAAGCTCAAGTTGGATTAGATCAATAATAAAAATTCCAATTAAATTATATAACAAAAAAGATAATTTAATTTCAGTTTAAAAAAAACTCGTGCGCTAACACGAGCTTATAAATGAAAAATCCAAAAAGTCTAGCAAACTTTAAAATACAATGTAATTGTATAGATTTTTCTATACAATTATAACATAAACTTTAAAAAAAAGGAAGTGTTATAATGAAAAATGAAGTAATAACCGTAGGAATTTATTTAAGAGTATCAACAGAAGAACAAAAAAAGCATGGATATTCAATACAAGCACAAAAAGATAATTTGGTTCAATATTGCAAGGAAAAAAAATATAAAATATATGATATATATGCGGATGAAGGAAAAAGTGCCCGAAGCAAGCTAAAAAACAGAACAGAGATGTGTCGATTACTACAAGATGTAAAATCAAAAAAAATAAACCGTATCGTTTTTATTAAATTAGATCGTTGGTTTAGAAACATCGCAGATTATTACAAAGTTCAAGAAATTTTAGAAAAAAATAAAGTTGATTGGGAAGCAACACAAGAAGAATATAACACAACTACATCTTCTGGAAGATTAAACCTCAACATTAGATTATCAATTGCTCAAGACGAAGCAGACAGAACCGCAGACAGAATCAAATTTACTTTTGACAACATGATTAAAAATAAAAGAGCAATCTATGGATCACAGTGTTTACCACTCGGATATATTGTTTCTGGCGAAGGAAAAGAAAAACATGTGGAAAAAGATCAAAGTACTGCTATGATAGTAGAAGATATGTTTGAACATTTTAAAAACTTTTGTTCTATCCGAAAAACATTATTATATATAAATGAAAAATATGGTTTAACAATACATTATGATAGCATGAGAAATTATCTTAAAAACGAAATTTATACAGGGAATTATAAAAATGTGGAAAACTATTGTGAACCTTATATTTCGAAAGAAGAATATGTGGAAAACCAAAATAGAATAACAAAGAATATCAAAGATAACAAAAAAAAGCACGAATACATCTTTTCGGGAATGATCAAATGCTATTGTTGTCATTATAACATGTCAGGTTTTACTCATAAATCTATTCAAAAAAAATATAATCGTACTTACGAAAATTTTGCATATCGTTGTAATCGATCTTACAATTCTAAATTATGTAAAAATCGAAGTCCTATTTTTGAAAATAATCTAGAACAATACTTGATCAAAAATATAATTAATGATGTCAAACAATACATTATTGATAACGAAAATATCGAAAAAAAAGAAGAAAAGAAAATTGTTGATATTAATAAAATCAAAGGAAAGCTAGATCGCTTAACTGAATTATACGTTGAAGGAAAAATCACAAAAGAAAAATATGATTTGGATTTTAACAAATATAATGATGAACTAACAACCGCTAAAAAGAAGAATACAAAGAAAAAAGATTTAACAAAATTTAAAAGTTTAATTAATTCTAATCAAATGGAAATTTACTCACAACTAGACAACACATCAAAACGGGCATTTTGGTTAACATTTATTGATTATATCGAAAGAGACAAAGACTTAAATTATATTATTCACTTTAAATAATACTTGTTTGATCACTAACACAGTAGCACCAAATGGTGCATAATAGTTGGTTATCAAATAAAAATATAAATCTATAATATTTATA
>ERZ1643251.2260-NODE-2260-length-19940-cov-8.333669_pt1 | contig 19940 bp, 21 predicted proteins | sample MGYA00579261_ERZ1643251 | MGnify/ENA primary metagenome ERZ1643251 (study PRJEB29033, sample SAMEA4952267) | chicken gut metagenome | biome: Broiler Chicken; feature: Gastrointestinal Tract; material: Caecum | place: Ireland | collected 2018 | study: Broiler... | reverse complement strand
ATACGTCTGCCGTCAATCTTCTCCATCTTTTTACCTGCATTTCTAAAAACATTCATAATCCGCCCTACAGGGCGATTTTCTCTACAGGATTAGTTTACCATATCTGGCATGATTTTCACAGGACAAATTTTTAACAAAATAATTTTCTTGATTCAAATCTCAGGTATTGTGATCACTTACATGAAATTTTTTCAGATTTCCGATTTTCTGCCGTCTCTCTGCCAGGATTTTTTCCACATCTTCCAGAGGGATGCCAGACTCCACCATCATAACAAGGAGATGATAGATAAGATCGCAGATTTCATTTGCCGTATCTTCATTTTTCCCGTTTTTTGCTGCGATAATAACTTCACTGCACTCCTCGCCGCATTTTTTCAAGATTTTGTCCAGCCCCTGTTCAAAAAGATAGCAGGTATAGGATCCTTCTCTTTTTTCTTCTTTTCTTTCCTGGACTACCTGATACAGCCCTTCCATAACATCCATCATTTTTTCTCTTCCTCCCACAATTCTCTGAAAAAGCAGCTGTGAGCTCCGGTATGGCAGGCCGCCCCTGTCTGGATTACTGTAACCAGCAGCGTATCCTCATCGCAGTCACCTTTTATGTCAACCACCTTCTGGACATGGCCGGATGTAGCCCCTTTATTCCACAGCTCTTGTCTGGAACGGCTGTAAAACCAGGTGTAGCCGGTTTCCAGAGTTTTCTTCAGACTCTCCCGGTTCATATAAGCCAGCATCAACACTTCTCCCGTATCCTTTTCCTGAATAATAGCCGGGAGAAGCTCACTTTTCTTAAAATAATTTTCCATATCTATCATGTTCAATTCCTTCTCACAGGGATATCCTGCTCTCTCAAATGTTCTTTTACCTGCTCTACAGTCAGTTCCCGGAAATGGAACAGGGAAGCCGCCAGAGCCGCATCTGCTCCGGTTTTCTCAAAAACCTCTGAAAAATGTTCCAGCTTTCCGCAGCCGCCGCTGGCGATCACGGGAATCGAAACCCGGTCACAGACTGCCTGGGTCAGTTCCAGGTCAAAGCCATCCCGGCATCCATCTGTATCCATAGAGGTCAGCAGAATCTCTCCTGCTCCCAGTTCCTGGCACCTTTTCGCCCATTCCAGAGCATCCAGTCCCGTATCTTTTCTTCCGCCATGGACCACCACACGAAAGACGCCATCTTCATCTCTTCTGGCATCAATGGCTGCTACCACACACTGACTTCCAAAGATTTTTGCCGCATCAGCAATAAGCTGCGGGTTCTTTACCGCCGCAGAGTTTACAGAAACCTTGTCTGCGCCTGCCCGAAGGATTTCCCGGAAATCGTCCACTGTGCGGATTCCTCCCCCTACAGTAAGGGGAACAAACACATGCTGGGCAGTTTTTCTGACCACATCGGTCATGGTCTTTCTTCCCTCATGAGTAGCGGTAATATCCAGAAAGCAGATTTCATCTGCTCCCTGTTTGTCATATTCTATGGCGCACTCTACTGGGTCTCCTACTTCTTTTATCCCCACAAAGTTTACGCCTTTTACTACTTTTCCGTCCCTGACATCCAGGCAGGGAATGATTCTTTTGGCCAGCATCAGAATTCACCTGCCTTCTCAATGGCTTCTTTCAGGTTAATAGCGCCGGAATAAATGGATTTTCCACAGATACAGCCATACAGCCCCAGTTTCGCACAGTTTTCAATATCTTCTATAGACCGGACTCCGCCGCTGGCGATAACCCGGCAGGACACCGCATCATTTAACTGTTCCAGATGATCCAGGTTTACCCCGGTAAGGGTTCCGTCTCTGGAAATATCCGTGTAGATCAAAGTCTTAACTCCCATCTGTTCCATAGCCATAGCCAGCTCCAGGTAGCATACGGCACTGGTCTCCATCCAGCCTTCTGTGGCCACCATACCGTCTCTGGCATCAATTCCCACGGCAATCTTATCTCCGAATTCTTTCACCGCCTCTGCCACCAGTCCGGGATTTTTCACTGCCGCAGAACCCAGGATTATCCTGGAAATTCCCTCTTCCAGGTAAGATTCTATGGTCTTCATATCTCTGATCCCGCCGCCCAGTTCTGTATTCATGCCGGTTTCTTTGGCAATCCTCAGGAAAATATCCCGGTTTACCGGATAGGCGTCTTTGGCGCCGTTTAAATCAACCATATGTACCCACTTGGCCCCTTCACGGGCAAACTTCCTGGCTGTTTCAAAAGGATCTTCCGCTACTTTCTGGGCTGTGCCGTAGTCACCTTTAAGCAAACGGACACAGGTCTTATCTTTAATATCAATTGCAGGTAATACTATCATACTCTCACCAGCCTTGCAAAATTTTCTAACATTCTGAGTCCCGTCTTTCCGCTTTTCTCCGGATGAAACTGAGCTCCGTAAACCATTCCCCGGTGCACTAAAGCCGGGATCTTTTCTCCATATACTGTATAGCAGGATATATTTTCATCTGCTGTGTCTGCCCGGAAGGAGTGGACAAAATATACATAAGGATTTTTCTCCATATCTTCGGTCATCGCACAGGGATTCAGCACCTGCAGGTCGTTCCAGCCCATGTGGGGGATTTTCAGCCCCTTAGCCTCAATCTGGATTACCTGACCGGGTATCAGTCCCAGGCCCTTCGTCTCTTTAAACTCGCAGCTCTTTTCAAAAAGAAGCTGCATGCCCAGACAGATTCCCAGAAGAGGTTTCTTTAAGGCCTCCCTGTAAATTACTTCTGCCAGTCCCTTTTTCTCCAGCATCTCCATAGCGTCAGGGAAGGCTCCCACCCCGGGAAGGATCAGCCCATCCGCTTTTTCAATTTCTTCTCTGTCACCTGTGACGCAGTTTTCCACGCCCAGATAGTCCAGAGCATTTTTTACGCTGAACAGATTCCCTGCTCCATAATCTATGATTCCTATCATCACAACACTCCCTTTGAAGAAAGCACGCCTTTGTCTGTCTCTGTTACCGCTTCCCTCAGGGCATGGGCAAAGGCTTTAAATATGGCTTCTATTTTATGATGGTCATTTTCTCCATACAACACTTTCAGATGAAGAGTAATCCCCGCCTGGAAAGCCAGAGCCCGGAAAAATTCTTTGACCATGCAGCAGTCCAGAGTTCCCACAGAAGGATTCTCAAAGCTGGCGTCAAAGACCAGAAAGGCTCTTCCGCTGACATCCAGGGCACAAAATCCAAGGGCTTCGTCCATAGGTATGTAGAAGCTGCCGTATCTCCGGATGCCCCCTTTATCCTTCAGGGCTTCCTTTAAAGCCATTCCAAGAACAATCCCCAGATCTTCAATGCTGTGGTGACAGTCCACCTCCAGATCTCCCTTCATGGCAAGTTCAATGTCAAAACCGCCATGGACACACAAAGCCTGCATCATATGGTCAAAAAATCCCACGCCGCAGCTCCCCTTATAGACTCCCTCTCCATCCAGGTCCCAGCTCAGGGATATCTGGGTCTCCCGGGTATTCCGCTGTATCTTTCCCACTCTCACGGCACTCCACTCCTTTCTTCTCTATGCAAGCAGTCTGTCTAAGGCCTGGACCAGTTCCTGGTTTTCTGCCCTGGATCCGGCAGATATACGCAGATAACCCTTCATGTTCCGGATAGAGATGCCTTCTTTTTTCAGGGCTTCATAGATTTCGCTGCTCCGGTCTGTTTTTATATACAGAAAATTGGTAGCTGTAGGGTACAGCTTCTGGATATCCTGTTTTTTCTCTGCCAGAACTTTCATAGCCTGATAAAGTTCCTGGGCAGAGGCCTTTATCTGAGCGGTACAGTTCTCTAAGTACTCTTTATGCCCCAGAATCACAGAGCCCACAGCCTGAGTCATGGAATTTACATTATAAGGCGCCTTCAAAGTTTTCAGGATATTTGTTATTCTGGCATTTGCCCCAGCGAATCCCAGGCGGATAGCCGCCATTCCAAAGGCCTTGGAACAGGTCTTCAGTACGATCAGATTCTCATAGTTTTCAATCTCATCCAGTACAGAACCCTCTGAGAATTCCATGTAGGCTTCATCCACCACTACCATGGCGTCTACGGCGCCTACGATCTTCAGGATATCTTCCCTGCTCATGGTCACCGCTGTGGGATTGCAGGGATTTGAAAATACCAGAAGCTTAGCATTGCACTGAGCCGCTTTTTCGATAATTTCTTCTGGGGTCACTTCCATATTTTCATCTTTGTTCAGAGCTTCTGCTCTGGCCCCCACCATACGGGTATAAAAAGTATACATACTGAAATCCGGAAGGATGGTCAGCATACAGTCTCCCTCTCCCAGAAAATTTGGAACTATAATGGAGATCAGCTCGTCTGAACCATTTCCTGCTGTGAGCAGTTCCGGCTTAACATGAAACAGCTCTCCGAATTTTCGGCACAGTTCTGTAGCATTGGGATCCGGATAGCGGTTAAACTCCACTTCAGAAACCGCCTTCAGGATTTCCTGTTTTATATTTTCCGGCATTTCCAAAAAGCTTTCATTAGCATCCAGCCGCACCCGGTAAATCTCTGTCACCGGGTCATATTTTGGCAGATTCTTCAGCTTTTCAGGCAATTCATAGCTCATGGGACTATCTCCTTTCAGTTTTTTTCTTTTGCTTTTATATCTTTTTCCACCTTGCCGATCAGTTCTTCGATTTCTTTCTTCCGCAGTTTCATACTGGCAATATTTACGATCAGTCTGGCGCTGACCTGACAGATGTCCTCAATAACTTCCAATCCATTCTCTCTCAATGTGGTTCCCGTCTCCACAATGTCTACAATGGCATCGGCCAGACCAAGGACAGGGGCCAGCTCTACAGAGCCTTCAATCTTCACAAGGTCCACGTCCATATTTTTCCCTTCAAAAAAACTTTTTGCCACATTCATATATTTGCTGGCAATAGTCCTGGTCCGGTACCCCTGATAAATATCAGTTCCTTTTAAAGCGGCCAGGGCAAAACGGCATCTGCCGAATCCCAGATCCGCTACCTCATAAAAGGTGCCTCCCTTTTCCATAATGGTGTCTTTTCCCACCACGCCCATATCGCAGACTCCCGTCTCCACATAGGTGACTACATCTGCCGCCTTTGCCAGAACGATTTCCAGTGACCCGTCCCCTACAGGCATGATCAGTTTTCTTCCTTTTTCTCTTACATTGGTACAGTCGTATCCCAGACGCTCCAGCATCTCTACGGTTTTATCTTCCAAACGTCCTTTTGTCAGTGCGATTCTAATTGGTCTCATTTTCCCCGGTTCCTTTCTCCATCTGATGTTCTTCAATCTTCTCCCCTACCAGATGGACACGGAGGATTCCTCTTTTTCTGGCGTATTCCAGAGTTTCCTCCAATGTGTCAAAGACACTGTTTTCCGCCATGATCCCCTTCTCCTCCAGTTCTTTCCGGTACTGAACGCTGGCTGGAATATACTTCAGATCCTGGGTAAAGACCAGGATTTTCGGCACAGGCTCCGGTTCCGGCTCTTTTCCCTGGCTGGCAAGATCCACATTAAAACCAAATCCAATGGCACAGTGGTCTTCTCCAAACTGTCCCAGGAGTGTATCATATCTGCCTCCTGACAGAACCTGTTCTCCCAGTCCCCGGAAATATCCCCGGAATATGATCCCTGTATAGTACTCTGCCAGATTTACCAGGCCCAGGTCAATCAGTACCTTGTCACCCAGTCCCAGTTCCTGAAGGTATTCGTAAATCTGCTTTAAGTAATCCAGGCTCTCTCTGGCGCCGTTTTCGTCAAATAGTTCGTAGGCTTCCTGGAAAACCTCTGCTCCTCCGAAAAGTCTTGGCAGCCTTCTGAGAGCTCTGGCCGCCTTGTTATCTTTGGCTTTTCCGAGAATATCTGACAGAGCTGCATAGTTCTTCTGTTCCACCAGCTGGCGGATTTCTTCTTTGGTATCGTCGTCAGCATCCAGGCTGTCCATGATAGCCTTAAAATATCCGATATGGCAAAGCTCCAGACGGTATCTTCCTTCGCTGACTTTATCCAGACTTCTGGCCGCCAGCTCTACCACCTCCAGGTCTCCCCGCAGAGGCGAGCCGCCGATAAGTTCGATCCCCACCTGGTTAATCTCTACGCTCTTGCTTTTTCTCTCAGGAAATCCCCGGTATATATTATGGTTATAGTAAAGTCTCAGCGGTTTCGGCAGTCCTTTCAGCCTTGTAGCTGTCAGTCTGGCTACCGGAGCCGTACAGTCCGGGCAGAGCACCATCAGTCTTCCTTTGGCGTCTGTCAGCTTATACATGGATTCCTTGGGCAGGTATTTCGCCGCTTTCCCAAAGACATCATAGAACTCAAGGGCCGGCGTCATTACTCTGCGATAACCCTGAGCCACAAACAGGTCTTTTAATGTTTTTGTCACCTGAGAACGCTGGTCACACTCTCCAAAAAGAAGGTCCCTGGTTCCGTCTGGTGTTATTTTGTCATAATATCTCATGATTTTGTCCCCTTCGCTTTAACGTGCTACCATATTATCATTATAGAGTTTTTATGTCAATATTTTTCATTTTTACTATGTTAACGCGGCACAACTATGTTTTTATTATAGCAGAATCAGATTTTATTGTATAGCAAAAAACTGAGAGCCAGGAATCCACCTGTCTCTCAGTTTTTATATCTCTGATCTGTTTACCTGAGCATCAGCCCCGCCAGGACCACACTGGCTGCAATTCCTCCAAAAGTAGCCAATAGGGCCCCTGCTATGGTATATCTGGTTTTATTCACTCTGGCTGCGATAAAGTATACAGAAACTGTATAAAAAATAGTTTCTGTACAGGACATCATGATCGAAGCGATAAGGCCTATCCGGGAGTCGGTTCCAAACTCCTTAAAAATGTCCAGGACCAGGCCGGTAGCTGCACTGGAAGAAAACATCCGTACGATAGTCAGAGGCACCAGTTCTCCTGGAAAACCAGCATATTCTGTGATCTTCCCGATTCCCTCTCCTATGAGATCCAGAAATCCGGAAGCCCTGAGGACTCCCACGGCCACCATGAGCCCGATCAGGGTAGGAAGGATTCCCACTACTGTTTTCAGCCCATCTTTCGCTCCTTTTACAAATTCCTCATATACTTTGCATTTATTCAGCAGTCCATAGGACACAATGTAAAAAATTACCAGAGGGATACTGATCTGGGAAAGGAAAACTAAAATCTTCATGTTTCACCTTCCGGCCTTTTCTTTTATTTTACGCGGAAAGACCATATTTTATCCTCTATTTCTTAAAGCAGTTCACCATAGCGCCGTACATATGCCTTCTTCAGGCTGGTCGCCAATGCTATATACAGCAGGATACACGGGAGCAGATAAGCAAAATAGCTTATGGGCAGGGGTGCAAATCCCAGCAAAGTGCCAAAAACTGTAAATGGAATGATTGTAAGCACTGCAATTCCCGCACAGGTAAGCATAGTCAAAGGAACAGAAGCTCTGCTCTGTATAAAAGGAATCTTGGGTGTACGGATCATATGGATAACCAGTGTCTGGCTCCACATAGATTCCACAAACCATCCAGCCTGAAACATAGCAGCGTAAGCAGTCTGCATTTGAGTCAATTCGGCACCGCTGAAATGATTTTCCAGGTTGTTATACAAAACACCTCCGGACACAAACAATGGGCAGAATATAAAGTACATGAAAATATAAGTTGTAAAGTCAAAGATAGAGCTGGCAGGCCCGATCCAGGCCATAAAACTGCCCACAGAAGAAGCGTCCCATTTACGAGGTATACGCAGGAACTCTTCATCTACATTATCCCAGGGAATTGCCGTGCAGGACAGATCATAGATCAGATTGAGGAAAATCAGCTGCACGCTCATCATGGGAAGAAACGGCAGCAGCGCTGACGCTGCCAGAACAGAAAACATATTTCCGAAATTTGAAGAGGCTGTCATCTTAATGTACTTGATCATGTTTGCGTAGGTTTTTCGACCCTCGATAATTCCCTGCTCCAGGACCATCAGGTCTTTCTCCAGCAAAATAATGTCTGCCGATTCTTTTGCTACGTCTACGGCAGTGTCAACGGAAATACCGATATCCGCTGATTTCATAGCGGCTGCATCATTCACTCCGTCTCCCATATAGCCTACGGTATGTCCGCTTTCCCGGAGGATGGAAACCACCCGGACTTTCTGATCTGGCGTCAGTTTTGCAAATACATCTGTTGATTCTGCTGCTCTCGCAAGCTCTTCGTCTTTCATATTGTCTATATCCGGGCCAAGAAGCATGTTACGGACTTTTAGACCTACCTGTTTACAGATCGTGCGGGTGACTTTATCATTATCTCCTGTCAGAATCTTTGTTGTGACGCCATACTCTTTGAGAGCCCTGATCGCATCTGCTGTGGATTCCTTAGGAGGATCAAGGAAAGCCAGGTAGCCAAGCAATACCATATCACATTCATCCTTGACGCCAAATACTCCCACCGGAGAAGGATTGCTCTTCTGCGCAATGGCTAAAACACGGAATCCATTATCATTCAGATCATCTACTGTTCTTAGAATCCTTCTGCGGATTTCATCCGTCAAGGGCCTTACCTGTCCTCCCCGTTCTGCAAATGTACAGATAGAAAGCATTTCTTCTACTGCACCCTTAGTAACCATCTGTGTCTTTCCTTTTTTATCCTGTACCACAGTGCTCAGACGGCGGCGGTTGAAGTCAAAAGGGATTTCATCCACTTTCACATAGGTTTCAGACAAATCTGCAAGCTGGGGATTTTCAGATTCCTCTTCTTCAGTCTTGCGGATGATCGCCAGGTCCATCAGGTTTTTATATCCTGTCTGAAAATAGCTGTTCAGGTAAGCATGGCGCAGTACCCTTGCATCATCTTTTCCGTCTACGTTCCAATGGTATTCCAGCACAACCTGATCCTGGGTCAGAGTTCCGGTTTTATCTGTACAGAGAATGTCTATGGCACCGAAATTCTGGATAGAATTAAGGTTTTTGACAATCGTCTGTTTCTTGCTCATAGATACGGCTCCCTTAGCCAGGCAGGTGGTCACGATCATGGGGAGCATTTCCGGTGTCAGGCCAACTGCAATAGAAATGCCAAACAGGAAGGCTTCCAGCCAGTCTCCTTTTGTTATGCCATTAACAAAAAACACCAGAGGGACCATGACCATCATAAAACGGATCAGTACCCAGGAAACTGCATTAACCCCTTTGGTAAAACTGGTTTCTACTGCCTCTTCAGCTACTGCAGAAGCCATTGTCCCAAAGAGGGTATGGTCCCCTACACGGACGACAACTGCCGTTGCGCTGCCGGAAATAACATTGCTCCCCATAAAGGCTATATTGCTGTAGTCTGTAATGGCGTCCTGCTCCGTCTTTATCATTTCAGGTGTTTTCTCAACAGGTTCACTTTCGCCGGTAAGACTTGCCTGACTGACAAATAAGTCTTTTGCATCCAAAATCCTTATATCTGCAGGGATCATATCTCCTACTGACAAGTGTACAATATCACCGACTACCAGGTCATCCATAGGAATTTCCATTGCTTTTTCTCCTTTGCGGCTGACCGTACAAGTAGTGGTAATCATAGCCAGCAGCTTTTCAGCAGCGCTGCCGCTTCTGGATTCCTGAATAAATCGAAGAGTACCGGAAATCAATACCATTGTGAGAATAATGACTACCGTCAGACAGTCAAAATCTGCCGGCGTATTGCCAAACATAGAAAACCAGGGAAATATCATATCCGTAATAGCCGATACCGCTGCCAGACAGAGTAAAATAGCCGTAAATGGATTCAGAAACGCACCGGCCAGGCGTTTTGGCAGAGATTTTTTCTTTTCGTGGGTCACCCTGTTCGTCCCATATTTACTGCGGCTGGCGGCTGCCTCCTCCTCATCCAGTCCCCGCAGCGTGGTATGCAGATTTTTCAGCACTGCCTTAACAGAGCTCATGGCTGCAGTCTGAATGCAGCGATTTTCTTCTCTGTCCAGGATTACTTTTTCTAAGGTCATGTCAGCAGCCTGAGGATTTTTTTTCATATTCATTGGTTCTTACCTCCTTCCCCTATTATCTGAAAATAGTATAAAAAAACCGCAGGGAAGATCACATGACTAAAATCTTGCGATTTCCTTGCGATTTGTTAAGAATTAAAGTTTAAAGCCTGTCGTTGAATTTATATCCTATGCCCCAGATGGTCAAAATATACTCGGGAGCGTCTGGATTTGGTTCAATCTTTTTCCTGAGTTTTCGGATAAACGCCATAATATTGCTGTCATCCAGCAGGTAACTGCTTTCCCATACTGCCTGATATATCTGCTCTTTTGTAAAAACCTCTCCCCGGTTCCGGGCCAGAAAATATAAAATATCAAATTCCTTAGGTGTCAGTGATATTTCCCCGTTATCCCGGGTTACCTTTCGAGATCTTGCATAAATGGCCAGATTTCCGCATTGGATGACATCATTTACAGGCAGCGGCGTTTCTCCATCTCCCAGTTCCAGCATAAGGGAGCTGGAGGCTCCGCTCAGTAAGTCTTCAATCCCTTCTGCCAGTTCTTCTTTCCCCTGAATATCTGGTGCGGAAATCCGCAGTTTTTCATGAAGCCATTTAAGCAGGGAGGAATCCAGACTGATCAGGCCAATGTTCTTTTTCATGTGAGACTCCTCCTTTCCTTAACACAGTTCATGGTATTTTTTTACATACCAGCCTTTTGCCAGAGTAACCAGCAGTAAATACAAAAGTACGGCCCCTATCAGAAAGCCAAAATAGAAAAGCGGCAAAGCTGTCAGACCGATCAGCTCTCCCAGAGGGGTAAAGGTCAAAACAGTAAAAAGCAGGATTCCCAGTGTAGTGACCAGCATCATGGGAGGGGAGGGCTTACTTTGGAACAGAGGTATTTTTTTCGTCCGCAGCAAATGCAGGATCAGGGTCTGAGACCACATAGATTCCAAAAACCATCCGGTCTGAAAAAGAGCTATAAATCTGGCCTGTTCAGCAGTCCCGGATAATGACCAGTAACTGCCGCCGCATACTGCAGGACAGCAGACGAAAAACAGGAATACAAAAGTCAGAAGGTCAAAGATCGTACTGATAGGGCCAAAAAATCTCATAAAACGCCCTAAAGTCCGTCCGGACCACTCTAAGGGCTTTGAGCAGGCATCCTGGTCCACATGATCCCAGGGAAGGACAAGACAAAGGGTATCGTAAAGAAGATTCAGGAGCAGAAGCTGCACAGAAGTCATTGGAAAAAAGGGCAGCAATATGCCTGCAGCTACAATGGATAAAATATTGCCAAAGTTGGAAGAGGCCGTAATCCTGATATATTTGGACATATTGGAAAAGGCCTTTCGTCCTTCCAAAATCCCCTCCTCCAATACATTCAGATCCTTCTTCAATAAAATTACATCTGCACTCTCTTTAACAGCTTCTGCCGCCGTATCTACAGAAATTCCCACATCTGATTCCACTATCGCAGGCAGGTCATTCATTCCATCTCCCAAAAATCCGATGGTATGTCCGTTTTCCTGCAAGACTTGGAGGATTGTGACCTTTTGTTTCGGAGACAGTTCTGCAAAAACCGCTGTATTTTCAATGCGGATCATCTTTTCGTCTTCTGACAGGGTATCCATTTCCCTGCCAGTCAGGATCTGTCCCTCCTGGATTCCCAGACGCCGGCAGACAGACGCCGTAACATCCTTCTGGTCTCCCGTCAGTACTTTGATTTCCACATGAAGGTTTTTCAGCTTTTGGATTGCGTCAGTGGCTGTTTTTTTAGGCGCGTCAAAAAATGCCAGATACCCCAAAAGAGTCAGTTCCTGTTCATCTCCTGCATCCATTTCTTCTCTATCTGTTTTCTTATAAGCCACTGCCAGAACCTTCATGCCGTCCTCCAGCATTTCATCCACAATGGCATGGATACTGGAAAAACCGTCCGTTTCCATCAGGCTTCGTTTTCCCCTGTACTCAATATAACGGCAGCGTCTGCATACATCATCTATACTCCCTTTGACGATCAGCAGGTTCTGACCTTTGTGCTTTACAAGGACACTGGCAAACTTTCTATCATAATCAAATGGCTGCTCATCCAGTTTCAGATACTGTCGGGCAAGTTCAGCAAAATGAGTTTCATGCTCTGGCATCTCCCGGCATCTGAGGACGGCGGTATCCAGATGGTTGGCCACTCCAGTATGATACAGACTGTTCAGGTAACCATAGTCCAGCACCATTTCACTTTCATTTCCCAGAATATCCATATAGTATTCCAGCAAAATCCTGTCACCTGTCAAGGTACCTGTCTTATCTACACAAAGTACATCCATGCTGCCGAATCCCTGCATGGCATTGATGTTTTTCACTACAGTCTGTTTTTGTCCCATGGCAGCACAGCCCTTTGCAAGACAGGCATTAATAACCATAGGCAGCAATTCTGGCGTCAGTCCCACCGCTGCAGACAGCCCGAACAAGAATGCAGAAAACCAATTTCCTTTTGTCAGTCCCCAGGCTGCGAAAACAACCGGGACCAATACTGCCATAAAGCGGATCAGTACCCATGCAATAGAGTTAGCGCCCTGGTCAAATCTGTTTTTTCGATTTGATTCTTCCCCGGAGAAGCCTCCGTAAACCGTATCCTGTCCTACTGCCAGTACCACCCCTTCTGCCGCTCCCCCAGTCACAGAGGAGCCCATGAATCCAATATTGCTGTATTGGTTATAAGTTTTGGATTTTTCCATGGGCAGGATACCGGCATCTTTTTCCAGTATGGCACTTTCTCCTGTAATAACCGATTGTGAGACAAACAAATCCTTTGTCCATGTCAGACGTATATCTGCCGGAATACGGTCTCCGGCAAAAAGACGGACTACATCTCCCACCACCAGCTCTGAAGAAGAAATCTCCTTCCATTCTCCATCTCTGCGTACAGTCACAGTAGAATGGAGCAGACTTGTCAGATGATCTGCAATACGTTTTGCACGCATTTCCTGGATAAAGCGCAGTATTCCGCTGACCAGCAGCATAGACAGGATTATCATAACTGTAGTCAGATCCCGGCTGAAATTTGATGCAAGAATCACATCTGTTATAAATGAAATAACCGCTAAAATAAATAAAATAATTGTAAACGGATTGATAAAGGCTCTCTTCAGTCGATATAAAACAGAGTCCCTGGCTCGTCCTGCTAACAGATTACTGCCATACTGACGGCGTCTTTTTTCAATCTGCTCAGTGTCATATCCCTTCCCGGAAATTTGAAGATCACGATATAATATATCGATTCCTGTATGTGCATAGTGAAAAACCCGTCGGTGGATCGACCTGTCATTTTTCATCTCTCTCGCCTCCAAATATTTTTCTGGTCCTCTTTTATGTCTACTGAAAAAGTTCATAATAAAATATGTATTGCTGCATCACGCCGCTGCAGTCTTTGTATCTGTCAAAAGGAAATCCCTGGGGATAGTGTTTTTCCAGGGCCTGACGTATATGGGTATCTACAGGAAAAGCCTCCATCTGATGAAGGGCAAAGAGGCAGATACAGTCTGCCACCTTCTCTCCCACTCCGTAAAGTTTCAGCAGTTCTTCTCTGGCTTCCGGATACTTCATATTCCGGACTGCCTCCAGAGAAATTTCTCCGTCCATGACCATTCTGGCTGTTTTCTTTATATACCGGCTCCGATATCCCAGATTACAGTCCCTCAGATCCTCTTCCCTGGCCTCTGCCAGGGCTTCCGGCCTGGGGAATGTATCATAAGTTCTCCCCTGACTGTTCTGCCGCCTCTCCCCGTATCTTTCGCAGATATTGGCAATGCACCTGCGTATCCGGGGGATATTGTTCTGCTGGGAAATAAGAAATGACACGATCATCTCCCACAGGTCCTGGTGAAGAATACGGATGCCCTGTCCCAGCCGGGCCGCCTTTGCAAGATACTGATCTTTTTCGTCAATCTCCCGTATAAACTTTCCATAGTCTGTTTGCAAGTCAAAATAGTCCTTCCAGAATCCTTCCATATCCTCCCGGGAACAGTAAAATTCACATTCCTGTCCATGCTGGCAGATTTCCAGATACTTTTCTGCCGCCAGAATCCCGAACCTTCCCTCTCCCAGATCTTCCATGCGGAAACACTGTCCTGAACGGTGGATCTGAGCAATCTCAAAATTTTCCAGCTGTATTTTTATCTTCTGCTCCATTATTTTCTATCCTCTTCCTGTTGTTTTCCACTTTCCTGTCCGGTACCTGGCAAAAGATATGAGATAATTTGCCAGCCATCCCATAGGAACCGCATACCACACAAAAGCAATACCGAATCTGGGGGCCATGGTTACCGCCACCACTACCCGGATGCAGAGATTCACCATGTTGGCAATGGTAAACACCTTCATATCTCCTGCACCTCTTAAAAGACCATCTGTAATCATCTTCAGACCGATAAAGCTGAAGAAAAATCCAATAAACCGCATATAGGACATACCGGTGTTCATGGCAAGGACCGTTCCCTCTTCTCCCAGAAACATGGCTATAAGAGGTCTGTAGAATAGTTCCAGGATCACACAGAGAAGGATTCCAAATCCAAAAACAATCCCATAAGCCGTATGATACCCTTTCACTGCCCGTTCCTGTTTCCCTGCCCCCAGGTTCTGGGCAGTATAGGAAGACATCACATTTCCCATGGCGGCCATGGGTACGATACAGATGCTTTCAATCCGCATTCCCGCAGAGTATCCTGCCAGCATCTGGGCCCCAAAACTATTCACCACAGACTGGACCAGCATCATGCCGATAGAAACTGTAGACTGCTGGAGGATGGAGGGAAGGGCAATCCTGCACATTTCTCCCAATTCCCTTTTGTCAAACCATTGGCTTTGCTCTCCCCCTTCATAGCTTTTCATTTCCCCTGCAAAAATCAAAAAAGCCATAACCGCAGAGATTCCCTGAGCGATCAGAGTTGCCCAGGCCACACCTGCCACCCCCATGTGAAAGCTGCACACCATGATCACATCCAGCACTACATTAAACACCGAGGAAAAAATAAGCAGATACAGCGGAATCCTGGATTTTCCCAGAGCGTTGAACATAGATGCCAGCACATTATACATAAACAGGAAAGGCAGCCCAATAAAATAAATATTCAGATATTCCGTGGCATCCTCCATAATATTCTCCGGCGTGTTCAGAAGTTCCATGATCTCTTTTCCCAAGAGAAGTCCCGCTCCTCCCAGCACAATGCTCACCGCCAGAAAAGAAAGCAGTGCCGTGCTCACAGAAGTCTTCATTCTTTTATAGTTTCTGCCGCCGAAATACCGGCTGGTCAGCACCGAAGCCCCCATTCCGCCGCCAATGGCAATGGATATAAACACATTAGTCAGAGAGTAAGAGGCTCCCACTGCCGCCAGGGCATTCTCCCCCACAAACCTTCCCACCACAACAGAGTCCACCATGGTGTAAAACTGCTGAAACAAATTTCCTATGATCATAGGAAAAGCAAAAAATAACAAAGCTTTTAAAGGCTTCTCCCGAATCAGATATTCCTTTTCCATTTTTATCTCCTGTTCCTTGTAGTCAAAAACCTCGCGGGAATAAACTTCTATATCCGCTACTCTTTTTCAATATGGTTTTCTTCTATAAATTCTTTAATAATATCAGAAAATACTTTGCCATACTTCTGGTATTTATTATTTCCCACGCCATTGATCTCTAACATCTCTTCTCTTGTTACGGGAAGATAGGAGCTCATTTCCCGAAGAGTCTTATCGGAGAAAATAATATAAGGCGGTATATGAGCCTCCTGGGCCATCTGATACCGTTTTTGCCGCAGCATTTCAAAGAGCTGAGGATATTTGGTTTCTTCGTTTCTCTTTGCCTTCTGTTTTTTCGGTCTGCTCTCTTCTTTTTCCTGCTGCCTGGGAAGTTTCAAGACTACTGTTTCCGGCTTCTCCCCTTTCAGGAAATCCCTTCCCTTTTCTCCCAATTTCAGCACCGGATAATCTCCTGAAGTAAGAACCAGATAATCTTTCACCAGCAGATCATTGATGATCTGGCGGATACGGGCGTTAGTTGTTTTATTCAGTTCCCCGTAATGCGGATTTTCCTCCAGTCCAAACTGCCGGACTTTCTCTGTCCTGGCCCCGCGTACTCCATCGCAGACGGCCACGATCCCATACCGCTCTCCTGTAGATTTTACAAGCCCCAGGATACTTCTTGTCTCTTCCGTCACATCCAGATCTTCAAATTCCGTAAGGCAGTTCTTACAATTTCCGCAGTAATTGCCTCCGTATTCTCCGAAGTATCGGAGGATGTATTCTCTGAGACATTCATTGGTGAAGCAGTAAAAAGTCATTTTCCGCAGCCTCTCCATATTTCGCTCCCGGATAAGAGCCTGTTCTTCAAAATCCAGTTCTTCATTTCCCTGCTGCTGGATCAGAAATTCATTCATCTTTACGTCCTGAGCTTTATAGTAAAGGATACATTCTCCAGGCTCTCCATCCCGCCCGGCCCTGCCTGCTTCCTGGTAATAACTCTCAATATCCTTAGGCATATTATAATGGATCACAAACCGGACATTTGATTTGTCAATTCCCATGCCAAAGGCATTGGTAGCCACCATGATGGGCTTTCTGTCATAGATAAACTCCTCCTGGTTTTCCTTCTTTTCCCTGTCAGTAAGCCCTGCGTGATAACGTACTGCCGGGTAACCTGCCTCCAGAAGGGCTTCCTGTACTTCTTCCACTGTCTTCCTGGTATTACAGTAGATAATGCCGCTTTTCTCCGGATTTTTCCACAGATATTCCAGCAGGGCATTCATTTTATCTTTAGGCTTTTCCACTGCAAAATACAGGTTCTTCCTGTCATAGCCCGTAACCATAACCTTGGGATTTTGGAGGCCCAGGATACAGAGAATATCTTCTCTTACTGCTTTCGTAGCCGTGGCTGTGTAAGCCCCGATTACCGGGCGATGGGGAAGCTGGCTGATAAAATCCACAATTTTTAAATAGCTTGGGCGAAAATCCTGACCCCACTGGGAAATACAGTGAGCCTCGTCTACTGCCACCATGGAAATCTCCACTGCCTGGATCAGAGAAAGAAAAGACTCTGTCATCAGCCGCTCCGGGGCCACATAGATGATCTTATATCTGCCCTGTCTGGCCAGCTCCATAGCTTTCCTGTACTGTCCTTCTGTAAGGGAGCTGTTTATGTAAGCTGCATGGACTCCTGCCGCATTCAGGGCAGACACCTGGTCCTTCATCAGGGAAATCAGGGGCGAGACCACAACAGTAATGCCCGGAAAAAGAAGAGCCGGCACCTGAAAGCAAAGGGACTTGCCTGCTCCCGTAGGCATGATCCCCAGCACATCCCGTCCGAAAAGGGTACTGTCTACCAAAGTTTCCTGCCCTTCCCGGAAAGTATCATATCCAAAAATCTGTTTTAGTATTTCAAATTTATTCATAATCCTCCTTAGATATCTCCAAACGCATCATGTACAAATCCTATTGTAGCAGAAAAATCCCTTAAAGAATAGAAAAGCTGAAATTCTATTTTTATCCCTTTTTTAAACTATATAGAGAATCTCTCCTTATAGTACATTCACCATAAGAAGAATTTATGCATATAATATAAAAAACTCCCAGGGGTGCAAAAGATGGATTATGAAAAGATTGGCAAACGAATCAAAAAATATCGAGAGGCTGCGGAAATGACTCAGGAAAACCTGGGGGAAGCCAGCCATTATTCCCCTCAGCATATCAGCAAAGTGGAAAATGCCCAGACAAAGCCTAGTCTGCAATGTATCCTTTCCATTGCCAATGCGCTTCAAATATCTATAGACGAACTGGTATGCGGAAATGTATCCGCTTCTTCTGTAATTTTGGACAAGGAGATACAAGAACTTTTAGAAGACTGTTCTCCTCAGGAAAAATATATTATTCTGGAAATCGTCAAAGTTTTGAAAACCAATCTGAAAAACCTTATACAAGATATGGAAATGTTTACAGAGCGCTAGAAATAGCGCCCTGCACTGATCACAGAAACTTCTGCATATCCTTCATTAAAGATTCCTCTGTACGCACAATATCCTTTGCCAGGTTCATGCTCTGTCCCGAGGCATTTTTATATTCATTGATATAACCTCCCAGGGTCTGGATCCCCATGTTGCAGCCGTCCATGACCAGTTTTGCCACCTGGCTGCTGTCATCTTTCATCATCAGTTTCATCTCTGTAGTCAATTTTGAAAAAGCCGAAGCCATCATTCCCGGTTCTTTCTCCTGACTGCCCTCTTCCAGAAGCATCTTGGCAGCTTTCTCTTCATATGCCTTATGTTTCTTGTCATAGGTATCCATAAGTTCTTTCAGCTCTTCGTTCTTTACATAATCCCTCATCTGATCAAAACTGTTGATTGCCATTTTACAGCCCAGGCTGCACTCCCGCAGAAGTCCTCTGGTCTGTGCGTCCATCATAATCCCTTCTTTCCTGTTTTCTCTTTTTACAGCATCGGCCAGGTCATGACAGCCCTGTGTATAGCCTGATGCCGCCTGTAAAAACAGTATTCCCCAAAGAATCCCCCTTTATTACTTAACCAATATCTCTGTTTCCAACTGAGGCTCTTCCGGAGTTCCGGTGACGGTTAGTCTTCTCTCTTGCCCCTCAAAAGTATAGTCCTGGGTATAAATTCCGTTTTCCCTGAGCTGATCTGTAATATCAATCTCCGTATCACCTATGTTCAGGCCCAGCCGCCTGCTGTCTTCATGATAGACCAGCGTCACATAATATTCTCCATCTTCACCATATTCATGGACCACAGTGATCTGGGTACCGTCCTCGGCGTGAAGCACCGTCTCATAGGGAGTGGAAGCCTCTTTGTCTACCGTCAGATTCTTAAACACCATAGCAATCTGCTGGGCCGCCTCCCCTGCCAGTTGCCTGACATCTGTATCAGAAGCCGCCAGAACTCCCACAGACAGAGAACACGTCAGTGCCAGAGAAGCAGCTGCACCTGCAAATGCTTTTCTTTTCAATCTTGGATATTTTTTCGGCTTTGTCATTTTATAAACCTCCTTCACAGCTCCACTGGAAGGTGTCAGATGGCCGCAGGCCTTTTGATAAATTTTTTTTGGAAACTCTTCATTCATAATATTTAACCTCCTCCAGCAGTTTTTTCAATTTTTTACGTGCTCTGGAAAGCCAGGTCTGAATGGTGGAAGGACTTTTTCCCAGCATATCCCCAATGTCTGCTACTGAATACTCTTCATAATAATACAGATAGATGGGAACCCGGTATTTTCTGGGCAGCCGGAAAATCTGCTCTAGAAGTTCTTTTTCCCTTATTCTTTCATATCCCTCTGCCCCAGCCTGTCCTTGTTCCTTTTCCTCTTCCTCCTGACAAAAATCCATTCGCTTTTTCCATGGAGAGGCGATCAGCCTTTTACATTCATTCACCGTAACATGGACCAACCAGTGCTTCAGATGCTCTTCGCTGTCAAATTCCGGATTTTTCTGATAAAGCCTCATAAAAACTGTCTGCATAACGTCCTCTGCGTCATGGGTGTTTCTGCAGTCATGGAGAGCAATCCGGTAAACCATATCCTGATACTGAGCCACAATTTCAATATATCTGATTTCTTCCACTGTTTCATACCTCGCAGGCGCCCTGTTCTTTTCCTATTGTGAAAAGCCTTTCACCTATAATACCCGAAAGGCCAGGAAAAAATCTCACTTTTTCCAGAAAAGTTTTTCAGACAGAAAAAGAGCCCCCGGCAAGGTTACTCTCACCCTGAGGCTCTCTGTATTTTTTAATCCTGTCATTTTGCTGTAAAAACTGGAAGTTGCTTTACTCATGTTCTATAAAGCCAATGAATGAAAAAATCAATCCCACAACGCCTATTCCCATAGTAAGCAATCCCATTCCTGATGAAGAAAGAGAAATTACGATAGCAAAGAGTAATATCGCAATGCCTAATCCTATCTTTTTCATAGTAAGTCCTCCTAGTATGATAATGGTGTAGTCAATAATGACTACGGGTTAATAGTTACAAA
>ERZ1643251.2258-NODE-2258-length-19945-cov-8.252438_pt1 | contig 19945 bp, 27 predicted proteins | sample MGYA00579261_ERZ1643251 | MGnify/ENA primary metagenome ERZ1643251 (study PRJEB29033, sample SAMEA4952267) | chicken gut metagenome | biome: Broiler Chicken; feature: Gastrointestinal Tract; material: Caecum | place: Ireland | collected 2018 | study: Broiler... | reverse complement strand
CCGGTATGGCGTCACTTATATCGTGATTACCTTTCAGATATAAAAAGTCAATATCGGGATTAGCCGTAATAACGCTATAAAAGAAATCTTTGTCCTTTTTGAATGGCCTGTCAGAGTCGAACACGTCGCCGCAGAGCATTATCACAGATACACCATTTTCTTTTGCGTATTCAACTAAACGCTTAAATGTATTTCGCAGTTCAGCTTTGCGTTCGCCTGCAATTTCCTTACTGAATCTAGAATCCATCCTTGAACCCAAGTGGATATCGGCCGTATGAATGATTTTCACTATTCACATCCTCCTTATGTCAAAGGTGTTCGCAATTTTGTAAGTCACTTGCATTATCAAATACAATACCATGCTTTTCACAGAAGTCATTAAATCTGCCAAGGGATGCAAGTTGCGGCTCATATCCCTTGCTTTCCCACCGATTGACGGTAGCAAACGATACACCGATTTCTTTGGCAAGTTGCGCTTGGCTTAGGTATAGCTTCATTCGAACATACTTGACTTTATCTGCAAAAGTCATAAATCTTACCTCAATGTCGTTATATAACATATTATAACAGATATTGGTTAGAAAAGCAATAGCCTGTCATGTTTTTATGTATGATTTTGTTATGTTACACTTGACGTGTTAAAAGCCGTAGGCTGTTATGCCTTTGTGTTTTTAACACGTTATTTTTATTTGGTGGCGACCATACGCAAAGGAGAAACAGCAGCAAAATGGCAAGAACAGAACAGAATGTGGTTGAGAACGAACAGAAAGCCGAAGCAATGGAACAGAACAGAGCGGAAGCAAGGAAACAGGACGAATTGACGACTACGGTGGTAAGCGCAGCGGAAGCAGCTTTTGAACGAGGTTTGGACGGGAACGATACGGAAGAAACCGCGGAGAAGAAAACGAAAGCAGAACTGCCCGCGCTGTATATCTACCGTAGACCGTACACCAACAAATCGGCCGGCAAGAAGTATTGGGAATATGTACTCCCCGCCGTGTTCTGTGGACAGGTCGCGGAAGTTGGTTTGAAAGTCCGCGGGGATAAAGACGTTGCCGGGTATCAAATGCTGGAACAGTTGTTTGACGGCGGCGTGAAGAAAGTCCTTTTCCGCGCAGAGGAAGCGGAGCGTTTCGACGAGAATACGAACAAAACGACGAAGTATTGGACGTATTCGGCGGTTGTGGAAAAGGACGGTTTCGAGTGGACATTCCCGCTGACAACGCGCAGACCGAGCGACCGGGCTATATTGGAAAATTATATCCGCTATCTGCGGTTTGTGGCTGAACGGGAAGCTGCGCAGGCGCAGACGAACGTAAAAGCATAAAAGGAAATATCGGGGTTGTTTCAATCGGGGAAAACTGAATGAAACAGCCCCGTTTTGTTTTACGAGGTGAGATATGATTGATTTTAAGGCAAAGCGTTCTATGGGACGTTACGGCGCCGAGGGTTTGGAAGAATGGAACGCATTGAACGGCTATGCCGCAAAAGTCCGCGAAGATTTAGAAGCAAGTAAAACAAATTTCTTTTGGCTCGGCGTTCATCTGATTGACCTATATTCGAGCAACTTGTATCGGCTGACATTTGACCGTGAAAAGTTAGGTGTTTCGGGTATAGTCGATAATTGCAGCGCGGAATGTTTTTTCGCGTATTGCTATGACGAGTTCGGGTTGGATAAAACGCAAGTGAGCCGCTACATGAATATCGTTGACGAGTTCGGCGAGGGACTGCGCGGTTTCAAAAAGGAATGGGAGCCTTACAGTTATTCGCAACTATGCGAGTTGTTGCCCCTAACGCCTCATCAACGCGAAGCAATAAAACCCGATTGGACGATAAAGCGGATACGGGAGTATAAGAAAAGCCTTGTTGCGACGTCGCAACAGAGCGACGAGGAAACGCCGGAAGCGGAAGAACCGCCGCAGGAAGAAAAGTATATCCGTTTCGAGAAATGGACGAAGCGGGAACTGTGCGACAAGATAATCGATTTGGAAGCGGAGCGGGAAATGCTGTTGCGGGAAATCGAGAACTTGCGCAACCCTGCCGCCGAAGAAGAACCGTTTGACGAAGATATTATCGGGTTGCCCCCGATATTGAAATCTTTTGCGGGGTGAACGATATGAAAGGTTTTGTCGAGTTCACCGAAAAGGTGCAAGGTTTCCGGGTATTGTTTTCTACTGCTTGTATTGTGGCGGTTTATGAAAGTGACGACGGCAGCGCGTTCATCGTAACGGGCATAGACCGTAAAGGCGAAGAAACGGGCTTATATACGCGGGAAACGTTTTTCCAAATCTCGCAGCAAGTTTACGCGGCAGCGAACGGACTGTCTTATGTTGCGGAACGTCCGAACAATCTAAAAAATTAAAAGGAGTTTTGAAAAATGGCGGTAAGAATTAAGGGCAAGAGAGGTCAGACGGTTACGCTGCTGAACCCCTCGGAGAAAAGCGGCAAGTTTGCGGACGAGTTGCGAATGAATACGCGCTATACGAATGACGGGCGATATAAAGCCGATAAGGACGGCGTTGTTCCGTCGCTGACGAAAGTGCAGCGGGCATATCGTGCCGGGTATCTCGACCGTGGGAAAGATGAAGCGCGAATTTATAAGTGGAAGAAGAAAAAAGGTTATATCAAATGAAACCGAAACGGTATGAATTGGAGTTTGATATGTGGCGTATGCTCGGCTGCGGTTTTCGTCCGGAGCGAGTGAAAGTAACGGCGACCACCCGTGAATATGCGGAAAAGCGTATGCGAGATGTTGTATATAAGCAAGGCGGGTATAATGGGCGGTATGTTGTTTTTTATCCGAATGGAACGGTAAAAGAGGGACATATTAAAAAGCCCGTTATGAGAGATATTCTGCGAATGCAGATGAACTCTGAAATCACGAGCCGGAAATATCATGACGGTTTCGGAAAGAAAAATTATATTAAGAGGTAAAAAAGGAAAATGGCGAACTATGAACTGAAACGGCATAAAGCGTCGGACAAGATTAAGTGGATAATCGCTTTCCTGCTCATTATCGGACTTATCGCTACTACGGTAACGTTGTTCGTGAAATTGGACAGGCAGACGACGGTAACGGAGATCGGCGCGGAAGCGTACATAATCGGCACGCTTGACGATGAGGGCGCGAAAGCGGACGGCGATACGTCCATTGTGACGCGTAATGCGGTGACGACGGACGGTCTGAAAGTTGAAATCGCGGACGACGCGGACGTAACGTATGCGATTTACTTCTACGGCTCGGAAGATGAGTTCATCTCCAAAACGGAAGCACTTTCGGCAGACTTTGACGGAAGCGCAATTCCCGAAAATGCGGAAACGGCGAAAATCGTTATCACCCCCACCGCGGACGAGGACGGCAAAGTCGATTTGACGGAAGTTCTCGGTTATGCGGGGCAAGTGACGGTAACGGTAAACAGATAAAATTTTGAGAGGTAAAAGAAAATGGCATATAAAAGCAATTCAAATAAATTTTGGACGGGTTTCCTTGCCGTTCTGCTTGTGCTTGTAATAGCGGGAACGGCGGCGTTGGTCGGCGTGCTTTCGGACGGGTTCAAGAATTGGGATAAGTTCAAACCCGACGAAGAACAGACAGAGCAGACGGAAGAAACGGCAGATAACGGCGGCGCGATTATCGGTGAAAGCGTCGGCAGCGGGGTAAAAGTTATGTCCGCGAAGATTGCTCCCGAAAACTATGCGGCAAACGGTGTTTCGGCGCAAGCGGAAACGGCTTATACTTTGACTGCTACCGTGTTGCCGGAGAAAGCGTCGAATAAAGCGGTCGATTGGGCTGTTTCGTTCGTTAATCCGTCGAGCACATGGGCGACGGGTAAGACCGTTACCGACTATGTGACCGTAACTCCGACGGCAGACGGCGCATTGACGGCGAATGTCGAATGTTTGCAAGCCTTTGGCGAACAAATTAAGGTGACGGTCACGAGCCGTAATAATGCCGATGCAACGGCGACTTGTCTTGTTGATTATGCGGAACGGGTGTCGGGTTATACGCTGACTCTTTCTAACGGCGGGGTGACGATTTCTTCTTCCGACCCCGAATATACCGTAACGGGTAACTCTTCTGTTTCTATCAGCAAGGGCGAATATACAAAGACCGTCGGTACTGTTGAGGAAAACTTTACGGGAACGTATGTTATTCGCGGTAACGCAAGTTTTGCGGCGAATATGTCGAGTATCGGCGTAAATGCAACGGTGAAACAGGTCAGCGGTTCGGTTGTTCCTGTCGGCGAAGATATTTTTACTTTGTTGTATCAGCTTTCCCCGCAGGGCGGAACGCCTTTCCCGTCGATGAATCAGCTTATGGACTATGCGAACAGCCATACTGATATTCCGTTTGCGGAAGTATATGTGCATTTGGAAGGTGAACATAGCGATTATACTTGTACTTTCTCTTTGTATGGTTCGTCGGGTATTTTCACCTATGAAGTGGAAAGCGTATCGCTTAATCAGTCGCAAATTATTTTTTAGGCGGTGATTGAATGAGCAAAACAACAAAGTCGGGAAATGCCGTGACGAGAATTGTAACGTATATCCTTGTCGTTTTGCTTGTGCTTGGCGTTGCGGGTGTAATCGTCTATCTGCTTGCGAAAGACGAGGGCGTGACTTTTTCCGTGGAATACGGCGGCGAACGTTATTTTTCGGGCGTGACCGAAGCGAACTTAACGCTATATACGGGCGAAACGCACGATTTTTCTGTAAAGTCTTTGACGGGCGGTAATATCGATTTTTCAGTTTCGGTATCGTCGAACGGCGAAAACAATTTCGCTTTTATCTATAACGGCGAATTTGAAGATTTTTATGTAAAAGACGATACCGAAAACAACGATTATTCGGCGGCTTTCGGTTTACAGAAAAGCGAAAGCGGTTTTTTGCTGACATTGCCGAAAGGTTTGACGGTCGAAAAGGTTATTGAAACGAAGTATGGCGGTGATATTCAGTTGCAGGAAAGTTTGCAAAGCGGCGTTCCATATTTCGTGATTACCGTATCGGACGGGGAAAACAGTCTGAATATGTATTTTTCTTTCGGTGCGGAAGTCGAGGGAATAACCCTTAACCCGCCGCAAATCGTATTTTGAGAGGTGAGCAATGCAGAATGAACTGAAAGACAATTTAAGACGTTTTGCCGTTCTTTTGCTTTTGGCTGTTCTTCTCTTTGTAGTGCTTTGGGGCGGTCAGACGACCGCCCTTTCAGCCTATGCGGAAAGCACTTCGTACTCGGACGTGTTGGACGATTTGCGAAAGGACGAAAATTTTTCGCCGAGTACATACCCGACCGTGGCAGACGATTATTCCCTGCAAGTGATACAGGTCGCCGAAAGTACGGGCAAAGAATTGTTCGTGTATGTGTATCAGCCGAGCGGTCAAGCAAAAGACTTGCGTGCGTCGTATATTACGATTGCTTTAACGCCGCGAGAGAATTTTTCCGAGCCGAAAGTTTATTCTTTGACTTTGCTCAATTCAAGCGGGGTATTTTATAAATACCGTGTGGACGGTCTGATGGTAAGCACGCAAACGACGCGCTATTACACGATAACGACGATTTTGCGCCCGTTCGATGAAACGATAGACGATGACGCGGAACACGGCAACGAAGTCACGAATGTTGAGTATGAGGTTGCGAAAGAATATTGTTTCAGTACGATAAACGGCGAGCCTTTTTTTCGTGTGTTGGAAGTGGAAACGATAGAGATTACGGATAAATTCGTCGGGTTTGTCCGTTATTCTAACGGTTTTGAACTTTATCCGTCTGCGTGCGACAGTCATTTTGTCGCTTTTAACACCGACCGCGATATGGATAGGGTTTTGGAAGCAGACGTTTACTATTCGTCGCAAAGCTACTCAATCTCTGAATATATTGGTGTTCCTATACCGCCCGAAGAAACTTTCGGAGAAAAGCAAGATAAGTACGCTTATCTTGATTATACGCAGAAAGTTGAGCATACGGGCGACGGGTGGTTCGCTCCCACTTATAAGTGGGATAGGATAGAAACCGTTGAACAGTTTATTGAGGAAAACGAAACTTTCCAAAACGTTTATTCGGGTGTGATTCTTGACGTAAACGTCGGGAATAAAATTACCGAAGAGGGCAAAGCTGCTTTGAAAGATAAAGAGTGGGTTCTGCGCTTTGTGGAAACGTCTTATGAAACTTGGTCGGGTTATGATTATGAAAAGAGAGATTTAACGCTTATCGGTGACGTAATGATTTTACGTTTGAAGTTTGAAACAGACGGCGTTGTGTACAATCTCGGTACGATAGATAATATGCAAACAGGCGGACGCGACCCTATAAACGACGAGCATTACGAAGTCGGTTTAAGCGATACGGGCAAATGGATATTGGCTATAATCGCGCTTATTATTCTGATTATTGTCCTCGGTCCGATTCTGCCGTACATAATCAAAGCAGTCGTTTGGATAGTTATGTTGCCGTTCAAAGCGATTGCGACGCTTGTAAAAGGCATACAAAAGGCGGCAAAGAAAAAGCCAAAACAAGCGGCAACAAGCCTGCCAAAGGTACAAGCCCCGCAGCCGAAAGCAGTTTACCGAACGGCAAAGGCAGCGGGTAAGGATAGTCAAAAGACAGCGAATAAAGACAGAAAGTAAATTCTTTCTTTATTAGCAAAAAGCTCCCCGCAGGGGTGTTGTTCCCTGCAAGGGTGGTAAAACAAAATGCCGATCGGGGCGGAAAAGCCCCTTTCGGCATTACAAAATTTTTTACGAGGTGATTTTATGGGATATATGTTGACTTGTGAGGACGGCGAATTTTATTTCGACGATATTGACCAAGCGATTGAATATGGCGAGCAGAATTGCCCGCGCGGTTATAATATCGACGAAGTTCACGATTAGGCGAGGTGTTAATTTGAGCAAGAAGAAAAACAAACCGAAGTTCCGCTGCAAGTCGGACGCACAGAAAAAGGCGATAGCGGCGAACTATGCGCGTATGGCTGCACAAAAAAGACATTCTACCCCGCCATCGCAGCAGCCGAAGTCGCAGCCAAAAAAAGAGTTCAAACTACCGTTAAATAACGGCGGACGCAGGTGGAATATTTTCCGCGTGCCTAATTCGATATTAGGCGGTAAGCAGGATAATGACGTTCACGGCGGTCTTGTATTAGACGAAATGAACGATAATTATTTGCTTGTGCAAGTTACGCATAGCCCGAAAAAGGGCAAGCGAAATAATTTGCAGATACGCAATTTAAGTAGCGACGATTTGGACAAGGACGGCAATTTGCGGCAAAGTTTTCTTGAACGCCGCCTTATAGTTTCGATAGATACGAAAGACGGCGAGCAAGGCATTGACTATCGTGCTTTGAATAGGCAAATGAATGATTTGCAGTTTACGGAGAAAGAAAAGCAAACTATCATTGATGAATTAAGCCATTTAAGCACGGCAGAAGAAAGATACAATAAATTTGTTCGGTTGGCGAAGCAAAAGGCAGAAGCGGCTGCAAAAGCGGCTACAGAAGCGGCTACAGAAGCGGCTGCAAAAGCGGAAAAAGAAGCAGAAAAAAAGAACGATACATAAAGTACCGTTCTTAGCAAGGTTTACGGAGTAATTCCGACAACCGCCGTTCTTAAAGGTCGAGTAATTTAAGGTGCCTTTGCCGTTTGTACACCCCTCGTAAAGGAACGTCAACCATTGCAAGTATTATACGGCAAAGCCGTTGATTTGTCAAACGATTTTGAGAGGTAAAAAGAAAATGGAAGTACTGACGATACTTTTAATTGTACTGTTTTGTATTGATATAGCTATAAGCGCGGTAAACGGAGTATTGGACGGAAAGCACGAAAGCGAAATGAATTACAGGCTGCGCCGTATAGAACGGCTGCTTGACAGAGAAATGCGCGAAAGCGTGTTCCCCGAATATTCTGCCGGCTGCAAAGCAAAAAGGCTTTGCGATTACTGCAAGCATTGTAACGAAAGCGACAAAGTTTGCGGCTTGGACGGTGAGCCGTTGGAAAATATCGACTGCACCGACTGCGCGAGTTATGCCGCAAAGGGTGATGACAATGAAAACCTTTAAGCGGTTATTGAAGATATTGTTTTTCATCGTCGTTGCAGCGGCGGTCGGATATTTTATTTACACGGGGTTTCAGATATGAGCAAAAGCGGAAAAGAAATTCAACAGGAGTTTGAGAAATACATAGCCGAACAGGAAGCGAAGATATACGAGTTGGCAGCAATGCTACGCGACGATTGGGAAATGTCCATGACGATGAGCGTATCGGTCGCCCGTGCGGTATATAGAGCGGGTTGGCGCAAGGTCAAAGGCGATGAAACGGCTGCGCATTGATTACCGCCATATCGTCTGTATTGCAATCACGCTCGGCTTTGTTGCCCTCGGTATATTTAAGTTTTTCGGTTCGGTCGGTCGGGTGATTGAAGGCGGGCGCGATATTGGTTTATCGGCGGCGTATTACTTCTGTGAACTCTTTCAGATACCGCACAATATTACGCCCACGGTGAACGACTTTCCGAAGATACCGTTTTTCGATTTTTCGGGCGGTTCCGCTCCGTCCGTGCCGTCGCTCCCCATTCCGCAGGAGTGGCGGGACTTTGCGGCGAATTGGTCGGTATATTGGCGGGTTTGGGCGAGCAAGGAAAATTTCTTTGCTTATCTGTCGTATCTCGGCAACCTGCTATATGTCCTTTCTATGGCGGTGCTGTGCCTGTTGCCCGTTGTGTTGGTGGCGGTTCTCCTGTTCCGCCGTTTCCTCAAAACGCAAAACAACGATTACGACCGCGACAGCGTGCCGCTGCGGGTATTCAAACGCATATCTTCCGTAACCTATCGCCCTACGAAACGGTTTCTTTTCTCTCTATTTGCCTTTGTCCGCGACAGCGGTGTTTATTGGAAGATATGGCTTGCGCTGTGGCTCTTTTACTTCAACGTGTTCGCAATCGTTTTGGAGTTCATCGCCTTTTACCTTTACTTTGTTGTATCGTTCGATTTTGCGAATATCTATCGGCAAGTATATAAACTGCTGCTTGACTTGTGGCCGGGCTTGACGTTTTTTCCCTTGTGGGTATGGGCGGTCGCGGCGATCGTTGCCCTTGCTCTGATTGCACGAAAAACGGGATATAGTCGGCTGCGGCACAACGAACGGCGCAACCGCGGTTTTTTGAACGAGCGCGGCGTGGTGACGATTGTGGGCGGCGTAATGGGTGCGGGAAAGACGGCAGCCATTACCGATTTCGCTTTATCCGCGGAAGTGCAGCTCCGCGACCAAGCCTTTGAAATTATCCTTGAAAGCGATATGAAATTCCCGTTTTTTCCGTGGTGCAACCTTGAAAACGAATTGAAACGGGCAATCGAATACCACGCTGTTTTTTCCGTTCCGTCCTGTAAGGCGTGGCTGAAAAAGAAACTGCGGCGGTGGGAAAAATCGCCCTGCCGCGAAAAGCTGTTCAATTACGATTATGAGCGGTACGGGCTGACCTATGACGATAAATTAAAAGTGTCGGACGTGTGGCAGGTCGCGGAAGATTACGCCTGCGCGTATTTTATCTATAACGTGCAATCGTCCTTGATTTTGGCGAATTACTCTATCCGTTCGGATAATCTGTTCGCGGATATAGGCAATTTTCCGCTGTGGAATACGGACTTTTTCAGCCGCGACAGCCGATTGCAGAACAGCTATTCCCGTCACGCGCATATCCTCGATTTTGATATGCTGCGGCTCGGCAAGATACTTTTGCAGAACAACCCGAACAGAAACGCTTTCGGTTTCGGCGTGTATGTGATAACGGAGATAGACAAGGAACGGAAGAACACGCCCGAACTTTCGGAAGTGAAGCGAAACACGGACGAGTGCAACCAAAAAAACGACCTTTTCAACGTGCTTTTGAAAATGTCACGGCACGCTTGCGTGATTGCAAACCGCGTGTTCGTAAAGGTTATCGCCGATTTGCAGAGGTTCGGAAGTTTGGGCGGCGACGTGCGGGAGCTTGGGGAAGTCGTTACCATTGAGGGGCAAAGCGAAATGAAACCCGTGCTGCCCTTTTATTCCCCGTTTTGGGTGTTCGGGGCGCTTTATGATTGGGTATTCGGAAAGTTTTCAAATTACTATGTGCAGTACCGTTTTAACCGTGCGGACAATACGTTGTTTCTGTATGTTTTGAAAAGCATAACGGCGGCAATGCAGCGGCATTATACGGGCGTATGCAATACGTTCGGCTGCGGTGTGTTGGCGCTGACGGTGGAAAGCGGAAAGCAGGACGGCGAGCAGCTCGCGCGGAAGTGGTACAAAATGCCGAAAAAGGTATATGCGAACCGCTATTCTACGGACTGCCTTTCGGGTATCTTTGAGAAGCGGGCTGAGCAGAACGCCGTGGGGCTGGACGACCTCCGCGAATACGCCGACACCCGCGCGACGTGGGAAGAATTGCAGGAGCAGCACAGCTTTTTCCAAGACGATTTGAACAAGGTAAACGCGCAGAACGAACAAGCGGAACGCCGGCAGGAATTTGCCCCACCCGCCGAACGGGTAAAGCCGGAATCGCTCGATTATGATATAAAAAATATTCCGGGGCTGTAAAGGAGGTGTTTATGAAACTCGTTAAAATTCGGGATAAATATATGTATAAGCCGATAACGCCCGCGCAGAAAGCAAAATATAACCCGAACGGGGTACATACCTATCTCGTCTATAAGGACAAGCGTTCGGGCGAAGTGCGGGCAATCCGTGCAACGCATATGTACGAGCCGCAGAAAGAAAAGCTGCTCGAAAAAGGCGGCTTAATGGTGGTAAAGCTGCCGAAAATAAAATATCCGTCCGGCATACGCAACGGGTATGTCACGACGGATATAAACGGTAACCCGTTAGACTTGAAAGCGGTCAACGCAATCAATTTCGGCGGGGAAAAAGCGGTATATGTGCCGACGTATCAGGCAAAGAAAATACGGCGGTTTGCCCGCAAAAAGGAACGGTAAAAAGAAAACCCCGCAGCCCTTTAACTGCGGGGTAAAGCGTTGAACGCTTTATCTGTCTTTATTATATGCTATTTCGGAACGAAAGTCAACTATACGGGAGGAAATTTTTATGAAGCGAACGGTGCAGGAAAAGTACGAATACAACAAACGCCGCAAGGGTTTGTTTTCGTCGGGGTATTGTTACGGCGTATCGCTTTACCGCGATTATCCGAAGCAGGACGACGAGGGAAAAATGCTGACTACGGCATTTATCAATCTTTCTTCGTCCTATGCCCGCGAGGGGCAGCGGTTTTCCAAAGGCGTTATGTGCGGCTACCGCGATAAAGCAAACGAACGAAAGGAAAAACTTTCCTTTACAAGCAAACAGGCTCCCCGCAGGGGTGATAAAAGGAGATAAGGAGAACGGCAAGATGAACGCAGCGGCAGCATTACAGCCCTATTACGGCAACGATTGTCCTTTCGATAAGGCTTATAAGATATACAGCGACGGCAGCCATTATATTGCCCGCCCGCGGGTAAAAGGTATAGCACGGCGATATAAGAAACGGTCGCAGACGGAAATAGACGTGCTTTTCGACGAACTTTACAAGGTCGGCGTGCGCAGCGTGTTGGACGACAGCGACAAATCAATGGAAGCCCGCGCCGCAAAGCTCGTGCCGTTCATTCAGACGGGGTTGGAAGATTATTTCCCGTATTATCCCGATTTGGAAAAGTATGTCCGTGAGAACGTGGAACGGAAAGAGCGGAACGCTTGGCAGCGGGAAAAACGGTTCCGCAAAAAAGCGTATCTGAACCGTTGGAATTACTTTGTCACGTTTACATACAGCAACCGGAAGCATACGGAAGAAACATTCAAACGGAAGCAGCGGAAATGCCTTGCAAATCTGGCAACGCGGCGCGGTTGGCGGTTTATGGGCGTACCCGAACGCGGGGCAAAAACAAACCGCCTGCACTATCATTTCCTCGTATATATTCCGAACGGGGAAATGGTCGGAGTGCTTACGAAAAAAAGAGATTACAGCTTGAAAACGGGAAAGTTGGAAGAAACCTTTTCCAACAGCTTTTTCGAGCGGAAATTCGGAAGAAACGATTTTGAGGAGTTGAACGTTATGGAAATGAAGAGCGGCGAAGCGGTTGGCTATTTGCTGAAATATTTGCGCAAGACGGGGGAACGTGTTATATACAGCCGTGGCATACCCACGGAAATTGAAAAACGGCTCGATGAAAGCGTATTTGCGGCAGCGTTTGAAAACGATAACGCAGGTCGCCAAGTGCTGTTCGACAATGTAATCGAATGGCGGCGGGATATATACCCGCTTACGCGGCAGCGAGAGCCGATAGCGGCGTAGCAGCGCTACAATAATATAGCACGAATAAAAACGAAGTCTTGCGCCTATGGAACAGCATACGGCGCAATTTTGCGTTGCCGAAAAGTGAATGACAAGGGAAAAACGCCCCGAAAGTCGCTTTTCGCAGCCGCAAACCCGAAAGAATAAGGCGGTTTTCCGAAGCGATTTAGCGCGGAAACCGCCTTTTTCGGTGGGCGAATTGCGGTTCTTTTCGTCCGGTTCGGGCGGTTCGGGCGTTCCGCATTGCGCGCCCCCTTGTCCGCCGCGCGGAGCGCGGCGCTCGTATAGACAAGGGGGCGCGCAATGCTCTTTTTCTCCGAGCAGATATAAATTTGAACGATTTTTAACGGTAAAAACCCTTATAATAGAGAGTTGAAAAAAAGTCTGTTGCGACGTCGCAACAGATCGCATGGCGATAAAAGCGGAAAGCCGTTCCTTTTATCAGCCTAAAAGCTCCCCGCAGGGGTGATATACATTACACGAAGGAGGGAAAAATCAATGCACGAAAGAAGTTTAATAAGGCGGTGGAACAACCCGTATTCCCCGAAAGAGAAAGAAAAGGCGTTGAAACTGTTACAGCGTTCAGACGTGCGTTTCGTTGCGCACAGGTATCATTGCACCGTTCAGACGGTCTATCGTTGGAAACGGAAATACAACGGCACATTGGAAAGCCTTGCGAACGGTTCTCACCGTCCGCATACTATGCACCCGAACGCGCAGACGGACGAGGAAAAGAAACATATCGCCGATTTAGTCCGGCGTAACCCGAATATCGGGCTGAACGAGCTTTACGGAAAATTGCGGCTGCATTACGCTTATAAGCGCAACCCCGTAACGCTCTACCGCTATTTGCGGCGCAGCGGCTTTTACGAGCATAAGCGGAAGTACATACCGTACAAGCCGAAGCCGTATGACACGCCCGAACATATCGGCGTAAAATGGCAATTCGACGTGAAACACGTTCCGAAAGAGTGCGCGGCAAGTTCTATACTCGAAGATGAGTATTTCTATCAATATACCGTGATAGACGAAGCCACGCGTGAGCGGTTTATATATCCCTATCGGGAACAGATAGCGGATAATTCGGTCGATTGTATACGGCGGGCAATTCTGTATTTCGGCTATAAGCCGCAAATCATACAGACGGACAACGGCTCGGAGTTTACTTTTACGCAGAAAGTGAAAGGCGGGCGGCAGCATACCTTTGACAAGTTCTGCGAGGAACAAGGAATAGAGCATAAAACGATAAAGCCGCGAACGCCGCGGCATAACGGGAAAGTCGAACGCTCCCACCGGTCGGACAATGAACGCTTTTATAAGTTTTTGCGGTTTCATTCTTTTGACGATTTGAAAACGCAGATGAAAGCGTACTTGCGGCGGTCGAACAATATCCCGATGAGTGTACTCAAAAGCAAGGACGGAAAAAGGAAGTGGCTCACGCCGAAAGAGAAGCGGCGGGAACTGCTCCTGCTCGATTGGGGCGTAATTGAATAGCCGTCAAAGCACGGAAACGGAGAAGCCGCCGAATAGACGGCTTTTTCGGCGTACACGGAAACAGAAAAAGAGGGTAAACCCTGTGGGGCTTGCCCTCTTTTGCCGTCGCTCGGTCGCTCCGCTTCCTCGCAAGGACGGAATTATTGAAGCATAAGGACAGTATTATTAAAAAATTTTGTAGAAATTATTAAAAAGTCATTGACAAATCAGCACTGTCATGTTTTTATGTATGATTTTTTACCGCAATTCTACGTCATTTCACTACTTTGGCACCGTGGCGTGTGCTTGGCATAGACAAGTGCGGCTCGCTGCGCGCGCCGCAGCCAAGCACACGCCACGGAAAAGCAAACAGAAAAATGACAGGAAAACCAAACCGAAAGCGCGGCGGCGCGGAGCCGTCCCCGCTGACCCGCTTGGGGATCGGCCGCCGCTTTTGCCGCCGCGCATGGCTTTCTTTCATTGGTTTTATTCCTGTTCCATGTACCTCTTGAATTTGCGCTTTTTCGGTCAGGCTATGGTAGCATAGTTCCTCGCGGACGTCAACGGCCGCAAAATCGTCGCTTAAAACACCCATATAAACGTTTTGGAGCCGAGTAAGGTATTTTCCCTTGCTCGGCTCTCTTTTTGTTAAAAGCCGTTTTACATGCCCATAACGCAACGATTTTGTCTTTGTCCCGTTGACTTCCGCAAGCCGACTAAGAAAATACTTTCCATTTACCGTCCTATGCACCTCCGCCTCTTGCCCGAAAAAGGCAAATACAAATTCAGAGGTGTAAGAAAATGGAACAAAAGAAAGTAAGAATGGATTCCATGATCAAGGGCATTCTCGGTTGGCAGTCTTTCCAACTCAAAACGCCGGAGGGGGAAACGTACAATTGCGATTCTTTCCTCGAACAGCAGCCGCCGCTTTCTCCCCGCGTCGATTCGGGGGTAATGATTCAGCAGATCGTCATCACCGGCACTTGCCTTGTGGCGAATGCGAGGAGCGGGGCGATCGTTTCCAACCGCGTCAATACATTTATTGACGATGAGGAAATCACGCTTGTTTCGGGTACGCCGTCCATACAAAAAGGCACGGACGATAATTTCAATCTGACCGGCGAGAGTACGCTCACGGAGATGGACGAAATTTCCCGCGCGGTCACGGCGGAATATACCGTACTATATCGCGGGAAAGATATCGATAAAGCGCTTATTAAAATCATTGAAGGGGACACGGCTGCGCTCAATCAGGTTTATACGGTGCGCCGTGTGTACCCTGATTTTGAAATTGAGCAGGCGATGAAGCTGACGGGCGGCAGTGTGATTCACCAAGCGGGCGCATATCTGATGTACCGTATCAACCTGCAAAAAGTGGAGGACTGATATGATTTCAACGTCGGGCGAGATAAATTTCAATATCATTTTCGACGGAGAAAGCGGAGTAACGCCCGACAGCGGAGGGGGAGGAAACCCTGCCGCCCCGAACAATATCGGGCAACCCAACGAGAGCAATCCGTCGCAGTCGGGGAGCAATACCGTCGCAGTTTCTGCGGGCGTGAATGTGGCAATGTCCTTGGGCAAGCAGGCGGTCGATGCGGCGGTATCGAACATCGGCTTGGCTACGGGGAATAATTACGCTCAAGAGCGGGCACAAAGTTTGATTTCGGCTATCGGCACGGGCGCGGGACTGATCGCTTCGTTCAGTAACCCCTATACGGCGGTAGCAACCGTCGGCGCGCTTATTATTTCCACCGCGTCACAAGTTTATGCCCGCGAAAAGCGGCGCATGTGGGATAACCGCCAAGCCCAACAAAACGCCATAATTTACGGCTTTTCCGGCGAAGACGGGCGTTAAAAAAGACGGGATTACCCGTCCTTTTCGTTATACTGCGGCTTTTGTAGCCGCAAGTTCAATTTGATGCAGTTTTGCTCGTGCCATTGTTTCATCATACAGGGACTGCGCGTTCAGCCAAAAGCGGGCAGGGCTTTCCAGCACCGATTCAAGGCGCACGGCAAGCTCCGCATTGATTCCGCGTTTGCCTTTGATAATTTCGTTGATAATCGTTTTACTTACGCCCGCCTTTTCAGCAACTTCTTTTTGCGTTAAGTTCAAGGCTTCGATTTCTTCCTGTAAAAGGATACCGGGGTGTACGGCATAGTTGGGTTGGAGTGCCATAATAACTACCTCAACCGTAAATTTCGCTTCTATGCCCGATATTCAAAACGAGAATGAGGATTTTGTCGTCTTGAATCTCTGCTAAAATGCGGTAATCACCGACGCGATAGCGCCATTGTCCGCTGCGGTTCGCCGTCAAACCTTTTCCGTGTTGACGAGGATTTTCACAGCCGACGAGGTTTTTCCCAATCCATCCGTAAATCAGCGCTTGGGTTTGTTTATCGAGTTTTCGCAATGCCTTTTCTGCTTGCTTTGTGTAAACGACGCTATAACTCATATCAAGCCCAACATTTTTCCGATTTCTTCATGAGTATAAGTGACAGGGTCGGCTTCGTATTCTTTCATAGCTTCGTCAAAGCATTGCAAATCATACTCATCTTCGATTTTTTCCATAACGGAATCGCGGAATAAATCGGAAAGGCTTATCCCGTGCATTTCAGCATATTTTTTGAAGAGCTTTTCATCCCTATCGCTCAACCTTACAGATACAGCCATTTTGGTCACCTCCTTGTGTAATACATTGTATTACATTATATTCGATTTGTCAAGGGTTTATGCAAAAAAAGACGGTCACTCGCCGCCTTTTTTTCACGCAAAATAGGAGTTCATATGTTCGAATACAAATGCGAATTATATCTTAACAGCAGTTGGCAAAGCTACGATATTTACAATCAGCTTCGCTTCGACGAGCGCAAGGACGGGCAGGTCACGACCGCGCTGTGTTATATCCGCACGGATCAAAAGATGCGCTTCGAGCCCATGCGCAAGGCGAGAATTGAGATGACAGATAAGTCGGACAATTCTTCAAAGGTTAAATATTTCTTCGCCTATTTTAAAGGTCAGCAACGGCAGAAAGCGGGTTATTGGCTGCACGAGGTAATGCTCATAGACCCCGCCAAACGGACGCAGGGCGAGCTTATCAACGGCTTGCGCGTGATTCAGAACGACAGCAATTCCATTACGTTGTACGACACCTTTGTGCGCCTGTGCAACACTACGCCTTTGCGCTTGACGTCGCAGAGCAACCTGTATAACCCTACGGCGGAAACGGCGATCGTCAATTTAATGAAATCTATCCGCTCCCCGGAGTACGCATGGTCTTGCCGCACCCTCTTTTGGGAGTGCCTGAAAGAGATCGGCATGGACATGGGCGGGTATTTCCCTACGGTGGAGTTCGGAAGCAGAGGACAGTATATCATCTCGTTTTTCCCCACGGAACGGAAAGGACAGGAGATAACGGACTTTGACTGTATCTCCCTTGCCAACGGGTATGACGAAAGCCAGGTCTGTTCGGAAATCGACACGGACATCAGCAACATTATCGCCACGAACCAAGGCACGGCGAGCGTCGTTTTCCCGTCGCAGGTCGGGTGGGTAACGCCCAGAACGGACGATATTCAACTGACCGATAAAAACTGTGAAATACATACTAGCAGCGCAATAGCAAAACCGATTCATATATGGCTTAACATTGAGGGGGTTACAATAGAAGTCGCAGAGGGTGAAACTCTTCAAAAAAATATTTCGGAACTCATTGGCTCCAATGCATTAGATTTGGTGTATTATGTCCCTGAACTGAAAGAATATAATTCGCAATATGTTTACATTGAAGCGGAGTGGATGGCGTTATCAGAAACTCAAAAATTAACTAAATGTGCCAATAATACATTTTATTGGGTAGAAAATACCAATAGAATTGTATTAAATAACCAATATAGTTCACAAACTGCATTAGATGAAGTATCTGTTATATCGCGTGTTGCATTTTATTCGTTACTTCGAGCTTGTAATGGGGTATATAAAGATAATCATTGGCATATTACAGACTATAACGGTACAGAATGGACATTATTATTAAACGGAATCGCTGAATCACAGCTTCCTGTCGATATGCGTCCGCGCCAATTCCGAATTGAATATATATCGCAAGATGTTTCGAAAAAAATCCGCGCCGTAAAGCAGGGTAAGTGCGGCTACGAGTATGTCGCTCCGTACAACCAGCGTGCCGAAGTCGTTGACGCGGAAATGCTCGGGGCGGAGCTGGATAAAACGGTCAATCAACTCGGCGTGGACTATTTGAAGGCGGTGAGTGTGTATCGCAGCCTTGCAGATGTGCTCCCGCTCGATACCGTCTACAAGGAAGGGAACGACAGCTATATGCTCGTGTGCAATGAGTACGAAGCGACAAACAAGACGAACATTCGGGTGACGCATACTTTCTCGAAAAATTGGTCTATGCTGTCCTCGTGGCTGAAACAGAATAAGCAGTACCGCAATACCCGTATCCCGACGGATATTCTCGCCCGCAATCTGCATTATCAGGACTATTTCGTCATTTCGGAAAGCGGATACACGTCGGACATGGGGGAAAAGGGTTTGCTTACCACGGAAGGGGTGAGCTGCGTTGCAGACGTATTCAACGGCGGCAGACCGAACGAGAATACGGAAGTCAATAACTTTGCTTTGTACTATGATTATAACGAAGACGGCGGGATATTCGACTTAACACACGGCAGCATTATATCATGCGATTCCTTCGGGGTCAAAAAGTCGATCGTTTTATCGGCAAAGTTTGAAAACAATCTTACGGCAGGGAAAAAGGTCGACCCCGACAACGAATACTATTGTCAAGAAGTTCTGTATACAAATATAGACGGCGAATTTAATGACGGTATCGCTCTAATGCAGTTCGGCGTAATGGATAAAAATATTCGCCCGAATGATTTGCCGCAGTCGGGCGAGAATTTGCTTGTCATCATCCCCGTGGAGCGCAACATAATCACGAATCCCGTCGTCGATGCGCAGTTCTATGTAGATAAGTCCTCCGCCGAACAAATCGCAATGACGTATCAGGTGCATTTCGTCAGCGATATGCCCGATATCGTCATCGGCGGACTGATTGCAAATAACAGCCCGTTGGTGCAGGATCGGACGGAGGAATTGAAATATCAGCTTTGGGGGTTGACGGCGCCGTTAGATAATATGGCGGTCATCGTCAATTCATCGAATGGGGCAAAGATTGCGGACATTTCGGGAAACAGCATTGAAAGCTATTGGTCTGCCGGTGTTGGCACGGGGGAATATATTCAATTCATCCTGCGCCTGGGAGGGAAAATGCCTGGCAATTATATCGGCTGGGCGATCACCGACGAAAACGGTCGGCTGTATATCGCACGAAACAGCCATCCGAACGTAAGCCAAACGCTGTATTTCAATCATCTGCATAAATACCACGAGCAGGATTAAATTTTTCTTTACAGCTATTCCGTTTTTATGTATAATAACAACGGAGGAATTGTATATGAGAAACGTCGTGCGGGTTATAGCCATAATTTACAGTTTGATTTATGCCGTTGTGGTTTTAATGTTATTGCTCGATTTGAAAACGGTGGCGGAAGACGTAGGCTGGGTTATGCTGGCGGTTGTTATTGTATCTGGCGCTATTAACGCAATTTTATTGTGGGCGGTAAGTGGTTTATTGGTTAGGGTCAATCGCTTGGAGGGGCGTTTTCGGAAAGCGGACGAAGATGCGGAAAACGAATGGTTCAAGAATTTCCACGAGCAGGATTAAAGTTTTTTCTTTACAGCTATTCCGATTTAATGTATAATTAAATCGGAGGTGTTTTATGAAAGAATTTTTTCGGGTGTTTGCATTCTTGTATACTTGCGTCTATGTCCTGTTCATGTTTCCTGGCTTGCTGTTCCTATGGAATACGATTATCGGGTTAATGGGCGGCGCGGGAATGGCGGTTTTATTGATAGCTTTAACGGCAAACCTGATATTCTTGTGGGCATTGAGTGGATTGGAGCGCCGCGTGCGGGATTTGGAGGACATGCATCAAGAAAAAGATGATGAGTGGATTAAACAGGACGACGAACAAGATTAAATGGCATAGAGAAAGGACGGTCATTCAACCGTCCTTTCTGTTTGTTGTTGTCAAAGACAACCACTCACTGAGTGAGTGGAAAAAGAGTTTACAACTATG
>ERZ1643251.2253-NODE-2253-length-19972-cov-7.463122_pt1 | contig 19972 bp, 19 predicted proteins | sample MGYA00579261_ERZ1643251 | MGnify/ENA primary metagenome ERZ1643251 (study PRJEB29033, sample SAMEA4952267) | chicken gut metagenome | biome: Broiler Chicken; feature: Gastrointestinal Tract; material: Caecum | place: Ireland | collected 2018 | study: Broiler... | reverse complement strand
TATTTGGAAGATGTAGATGCCGTGTAGGGCATGAAAAAAGGGCCTGGATATAGATTTAGACTATGTCCAGGCCTTTGGCTTTTCGTTCATATCAGTACAAATGACGCACAGGTTGAAAAAAAGAGGCTCCTGTATTATAATTAAATGTGTAATTAGGAGGCTCTTGGAAAGGAGTAACCGTGTCCGAAAAACGACGCGATAATAAAGGACGACTCCTAAGACAAGGGGAATTACAACGCAGCGATGGCAAGTATGAGTACAGGTATTATGATGAAAAGGGGGAGAGAAAAAGCGTATATAGTTGGAAACTGGTAGATACGGATCGGATCCCATCCGGTAAGAGATGCAACGAATCACTGCGCTCAATGGAGAAACGGATTCGCAGAGATCTCGAAGATGGAATACATACACATGAAGCGGACCGAACGACTTTGAACGGCCACTTTGATCGGTATATCGCCCAGAAGATTGAGATCAAGGAATCTACCAGAGGAAACTATAAGTACATGTATGATAAGTATGTCAGAGATGAAATCGGATACATGAAGCTGGCCAATATCAAGTATAGTGACATCAAGAGATTTTACCTGTCGCTGATTCATGAAAAAGGCTTTAAGCCTAACAGTATGGAAATCATCCATACCATACTTCATCCGGTTTTCTCTACTGCAGTTCGGGATGGCATCATTCGATTGAATCCGACTGATGGTGTCATGAACGAGATCAAAAGAACCCACAACTGGGAAAAACCGAAAAGAAAAGCCTTGACAGAATCGCAACAATCTGCTTTTATTAGTTATGTTTCTTCATCGCCGACCTACAAACACTGGCTACCTATTTTTACTGTGTTGCTCGGGACCGGGTGCAGAATCGGCGAAGTTGTAGGGTTAAGATGGCAAGATTGCGATTTTGCTGAGGGAATAATCTCCATAAATCATAACCTGGTTTATCGCAAACGTGAAAAAACAGGGAAGATGGGTTTCCACGTTACAACGCCTAAGACAAGTGCGGGAATCCGGATTATTCCGATGCTTGAGGAAGTTCGGCGTGCTCTTCTCCAGGAGCGACTTCGTCAAATGGAAGATGGCTTCAATGATACTGTGATTGATGGTTATAGTGGATTCATTTTTTCATCCAGATACGGTGAGGCAATTAGTCCGCATTGCGTCAATCGAGCTATTGAACGAATATGCCGAGATTACAATGCTGAGGAAACGTTACGTGCTAAGCAAGAAAAGCGAGCACCGCAGCTCCTGCCGCATTTTTCATGCCACAACCTAAGGCATACATTTTGCACTCGTTTTTGCGAGAACGAGAAAGATCTCAAGGTTATTCAGGAAATCATGGGGCATGCGGATATCACGACAACAATGAATATTTACAATGAAGCTACGAAGGAAAGAAAAGTGGCCAGCTTCGTTAATCTTGAGGGGAAGATCCGGGTAAGTTAATTTACACCTGATTTTACACCAGTTGAGGAAGTGACGATGGAATATTATGAAACAATATAAGAACATTATGGCCCAGCTTACGGGCAATGCTGAAGATATGGGAACTTGCGGGGGGATACAGAGCACCGGTTTTCTGTTCCCCACCATGAAGCCTCTGGACTAAGAGGCTGGATCTATGGCGGAACGGATCACCAGCCGTACCAATCCTCTCATGACCCATATCCGGAAGCTGACCAGCTCCCGCTCCTACCGGGAAAAGACCGGGGAGTACCTGGGAGACGGAGTGAAGCTTCTGGATGAGGCCCTGACCTGGAAGGCGGCGGTGACCACCGTGGTTTACACCGCCTCTGTGGCCCTGCCGGCGCTGCCGGAGGGCGTCCGGGCGGTGGAGGTACCGGAGGATGTGATGAAGTCCATCAGCCCTATGGAGGCCCCTCAGGGGGCGCTGTTCCTGGCACGTTTGCCGGCGGCAGGATTGCCGGAAATTTTATCGGGACAGCGGTACCTGGTGCTGGAAGGGGTCCAGGACCCCGGTAATGTGGGCACCATCCTGCGTACTGCCGACGCCTTTGGTGCAGATGGACTTATTTTGCTGGAGGGGTGTGCGGATCTGTACAACCCCAAAACCGTCCGGGCTTCCATGGGGGCGGTGTTCCGCTGCCCGGCCTGGAGCGGGACGCTCTCCGCTTTGCTGCCCCTGCTGCGGCAGGCGGAGCTGCCCCTGCTGGGAGCGGCTCTCCGCTGGGATACCATCGACGCCCGGCAGGCAGACCTTACCAGGGGAGCGATCCTCATCGGCAGCGAGGGCCGGGGCCTCAGTGAGGCGGCGCTGGTTGCCTGTGACAGTACTATTCGCATCCCTATGCAGGAACGCTGCGAATCCTTGAACGCCGCCATTGCGGCATCTACCCTCCTGTGGGAGGGATACAGACAGTGGGCGCCCGGCAGGTAATGCCGGGCGGCCTGTGCCTACGGGGAAGGAGAGAGCGGAAATGGCGTCTTTGAAGTACTGGCTGTGGCTTTCTCAACTGGAGAGAGTGAGCCCTCAGCAGCGGCTGTCGCTGCTGGAGCATTTTGGTCAGCCGGATAAAATCTACTTTGGTGACAGTGGAGAGTACGCTCTGGTGGAGGGTATGACTCGGCAGGCGTTGTCGGCTCTGGAGAACAAATCCACCGACCGGGCAGACGCCATCCTGGGAGACTGCCAGCGGCTGGGTCTGCGGATCATCACCATCCATGACGCCGAATACCCCGACCGCCTGCGGAATATCTACGATCCGCCGTTGCTGCTGTATGTTCAGGGCCGGATGCCGGCCTTTGACGACGAAGTGGCCATCGCTATGGTGGGGTCCCGGAAGGTGTCGCCCTATGCACAGATCATGGGGGAGAAGCTGGCCTTTCAGATGGCAGGCCTGGGAGCACTGATTGTTTCCGGCCTGGCTGCCGGCGGCGATGCCGCCGCCCACCGGGGCGCCCTTCGTGCCGGCGGTTTTACCGCCGCGGTGATCGCCGGCGGCCATGATGTGATCTACCCCCGGGAAAACCGGTGGCTCTACGAGGATATCGGCGTGCGGGGTGTGATCCTCTCGGAATACCCGCCGGGCACGCCCCATGACCGTACCCACTTCCCGGTGCGCAACCGGATCATCAGCGGACTGTGCTTGGGTACTGTGGTGATCGAGGCGCCGGAGCGCAGCGGTACGCTGATCACCGTTAATCACGCTCTGGAGCAGGGGCGGGATATTTTCGCTGTGCCGGGCCAGGCTGATGACTGGCACTGCACCGGCAGCAATCGTCTGCTGCGGGACGGTGCGGGAGTCGTCACCGATGGGTGGGATGTCCTCAGCTGTTACGCGGCTCGGTTTCCCCATAAGATCCGTCCTTTCCGGGCGGAGGAGCCCCGGCATTTCGGCCCCTCTGAGGAGACCGCAGGCAACGCAGCAGTAAGAGAAAAACCCGCAAAGCAGCCCGTACCCCAGGAAGAGCAGCGTCCCGTTCTGAATCTCTCAGGAGACCATGGCCTTACAGATGACCAGATCCGTATTGTCCAGACACTGGGGGAGCGTACCATGCAGGTGGACGATATTATTGCGGAAACAGAGCTTCCCACCCGACGGGTCCTGTCGGCGCTGACCATGCTGGAACTGGACGGCGTTGTGGAACAGAGCAGCGGCAAGCGCTTTGCCCTGGCGGTAACGCTGGCGGGACAGCAGTGATCTTCATACCTTCCGGCAGGCTTTTGCCTTGCCGGGCCGGTCTGGCGCAATAACCTGCCGGCAACAAAACAAACGGCACGGCGCAGCCGTGCCCAGGAGGAAACCATGGCAAAAACAAACCTCGTGATCGTAGAGTCCCCGGCCAAAGCCAAGACCATTGGCAAGTATCTGGGGCCGGACTACCAGGTGAAGGCCTGCATGGGCCACCTGCGGGATCTGCCCAAGAGCACGCTGGGTGTGGATCTCGAACACGACTTTGAACCCAATTACCGCCCCATCAAGGGGAAAGAGGACATTATCAACGACCTGAAGAAATCTGCCAAAAGCAGTGAGTATGTATATCTGGCCACCGACCCGGACCGTGAGGGAGAGGCCATCAGCTGGCACCTGCGGGAGCTGCTGGGCCTTTCCGGCGACAAGGCCCGCCGGGTGACCTTTAATGAAATTACCAAGCGGGTGGTGAAGGATTCCATCGCTGCCTACCGGGACATTGATCAGAACCTGGTGGATGCCCAGCAGGCCCGGCGGATTCTGGACCGGATTGTAGGCTATCAGCTTTCGCCGCTGCTGTGGAAGAAGATCCGCCGGGGCCTTTCCGCCGGACGTGTCCAGTCGGTGGCAACCCGGATGGTCTGTGACCGGGAGAAGGAGATTGCTGACTTCAAGCCCCAGGAGTACTGGTCCCTGGATGCCAAGCTGGGGGTGGACAAGGGTGAAAAGGGCCGCTTCCTGGCCCGGTACCACGGGGAAAACGGCAAAAAGCGGGAGCTGAACTCCGCCGATGAGGTAGCCGAAGTAATGGCTCAGGTGGAGAACGCCGCCTTTATGGTGAAATCTGTGAAGCGGCAGGATAAGCAGCGCTCCCCCTCCCCGCCTTTTACCACCTCCACTTTGCAGCAGGAGGCCAGCCGGAAGCTGAGCATGACCCCCCGGCGGACCATGGCCATTGCCCAGCAGCTCTATGAGGGCGTGGATATTTCCGGCGAAGGTGCGGTGGGCCTTATTACCTATATGCGTACCGACTCCCTGCGTCTGAGCGACGAGGCTCTGGCGGCGGCCAAGACCTTCATTCTGGGCCGCTACGGCGAGGCCTATTACCCCGGTTCCGCCCGGGTGTTTCGCACCAAGGCCGGCGCTCAGGACGCCCACGAAGCCATCCGGCCCAGCGATGTGACGCTGACCCCGGAGCAGATCAAGGGGGATCTTACCGCGGAGCAGTATCGGTTGTACCGGCTGATCTGGAGCCGCTTTGTGGCCTGCCAGATGGCCAATGCCGTTTATGACAGTGTCTCCGTAGAGGTGGAGGCCGCCGGACACAGTTTCCGCGCCTCCAGCAGCAGCCTGAAGTTTTCGGGCTATACCGCTGTTTATGAGGAAGGCAAGGACGAGGAAAAGGAGGAGGCCAAGGAGGCCCGTCTCCCGGAGCTGAAGGAGGGTCAGGCCCTTGTCTGCCATGGCTTTGAAAAGGAGCAGCACTTTACCCAGCCCCCTGCCCGCTATACTGACGCCTCCCTGATCCGTGCTATGGAGGAAAACGGCATTGGCCGTCCTTCCACCTACGCTCCCACCGTCAGCACCATTCTGGACCGGGAGTATGTGGTCAAGGAGGGGAAATACCTCAAGACGACACCTTTGGGCGAGGTGGTCAATGGCCTGATGTGCGACAAGTTTGCCGACATTGTCAACACCCGTTTCACCGCTGAGATGGAGCAGGAGCTGGACAATGTGGAGGACGGCACCAAGAATTGGAGGGCCCTGCTCCACGAGTTCTATGAGCCCTTCAAGGCCAACCTGGAAAAGGCGGAGCACGACCTGGAGGGCGTGCGGCTGAAGGTGCCTGCCGAGGAGAGCGACGAGGTCTGCGATGTGTGCGGCCGGAAGATGGTTATTAAGAGCGGCCGGTTCGGTCGGTTCCTGGCCTGCCCGGGATACCCGGAGTGCACCTTTACCAAGCCGCTGGTGGTGGAGATGCCGGGCCGCTGCCCCAAGTGCGGCGGACGGATCCTGAAAAAGACCTCCCGCAACGGCTACGCCTACTACGGCTGTGAGCATAACAGCGACAAGGATGAGGCCACCCGCTGCGATTTTATGACCTGGGATATCCCTGTGGCCGATGATTGCCCGGTGTGCGGCCATACCATGTTTAAAAAGTCCGGCAAGGGCTTTAAGAAGCCCTACTGCATCAATGAGCAGTGCTCTAATTTTACCCCCGAGGAGAAGCGGGGCGGCTACCGTAAGAAACCGGCCGCCGGGGAAGGGGATAAGGCGGGGGAAGCAGCGGAGGCTGCCGCTGAGACAGCGGAAGAAGCCGCTTCTGCCAAAAAGACTGCCGCCAAGAAACCGGCCGCCGGGAAGAAGGCAGCCAAAGACCCTGCTGAGAAGAAAACCACCGCAAAGAAAACCACGGCGAAGAAGCCTGCTGCCAAGAAAACTGCCGCCAAGGCGGACAGTGCCAAGGCGTAAGCGGGTTATAAGGAGAAAACCATGAAGGTAACAGTCATAGGGGCAGGCCTTGCGGGCAGCGAGGCCGCATGGCAGCTGGCTCAGCGGGGGATCCCCGTGACATTGCGGGAAATGAAGCCCCAGAAAATGACGCCCGCCCATACCAGTCCGGATTTTGCGGAGCTGGTATGCTCCAACTCTCTGCGCAGCGACCAGCTGGAAAACGCGGTGGGCCTTCTCAAGGAGGAGCTGCGGCGGCTGGGGAGCCTGATCCTCCGGGCGGCGGATGAGACCCGTGTGGAGGCCGGCGGGGCCCTGGCAGTGGACCGCCACGGCTTTGCCCACTACGTGACAGAGGCCATTCGCTCCCACCCCCTTATTACAGTGGAGGAGGGAGAGGTGACGGAGCTGCCGGAGGGTGAGGTCATCGTGGCCACTGGGCCTCTCACCAGTGATGCTTTTGCCCAGCGCCTGTTTGCGCTTTTCGGAGAGGGAACGGATCTGCACTTTTTCGATGCCGCCGCGCCTTTGGTCACCTTTGAGAGTGTGGATATGACCTCGGCCTGGTTTGCCTCCCGGTACGACAAGGGAACGGCGGACTATGTCAACTGCCCCATGGACGAGGCGGAATATCGTGCCTTCTGGCAGGAGCTGTGTGCCGCCCAGGAGGCGGAGGTCCACGGCTTTGAGGACAGCGGCGTGTTCGAGGGCTGTATGCCCGTGGAGGTCATGGCCCGCCGTGGGGAGGATACCCTGCGCTATGGGCCGCTGAAGCCCCGGGGGCTGAAGGACCCCAAAACCGGGAAGGAGCCCTATGCTGTGGTGCAGCTGCGCCGGGATAATTCCGAGGGCTCCATCTACAACATTGTGGGCTTCCAGACCCATTTGAAGTTTGGGGAGCAGAAGCGGGTGTTCTCCATGATCCCCGCCCTGCGGGATGCGGAGTATGTTCGCTACGGTGTGATGCACCGCAACACCTATCTGGACTCGCCCCGGCTTCTCAACCGCTTTTACCAGCTGCGCAGCCAGCCACGGCTCACCTTTGCCGGCCAGATGACCGGCGTGGAGGGCTATGTGGAGTCCACCGCCTCTGGCTTCCTGGCGGCGGTGGAGCTCTCACGGCGGCTGCGGGGCATGGAACCGGTGAACTTCCCCAGGGAGACGGCCATCGGAGCGCTGGGCCTGTATGTCTCTGATGAGAGCATCGGGGAATTCCAGCCAATGAACATCAATTTTGGCATTATCTCGCCCCTGGGCTACCGGGTCAAGGGCGGTAAGCGCAATAAAAATACAGAGCTGAGCCGGAGGAGCCTGGAGATTATCGATCATCTCCGGGAGGAGGTCCTGCGATAAGGGAAACAGGGCGGATTGCTTGGCCGCCCCGGGATAAAGGAGAGATTCATGAAAATCATCGTAGACGCCATGGGAGGGGATAACGCCCCTCTGGAGATTGTGCGGGGAGCGCTGAATGCTGCCCGGGCCCGGAGAGATTGGGAGATTCTCCTGGTAGGCCGGGAGGCGGACGTCCGGCTGGCGGTGAGCCAGTGCGGCGGCGCGCCGGGCAATGTACATCTGGTCAACGCCACTGAGGTTATTGACATGCATGATGATCCTGCCACGGCCTTTAAGACCAAGAAGGATTCCTCCATTACGGTGGGCCTTACCATGCTGAAGAACGGGGAAGGGGACGCCTTTGTTTCCGCCGGCAGCACGGGGGCCCTTCTGTCCGCCGGGACGCTGCTGGTCAAGCGGGTGCGGGGCATCCGTCGGGCGGCTATGGCCCCGGTGATCCCCACGGCCACGGGCAAGGCTGTACTGATCGACTGTGGAGCCAATGCGGAGTGCTCCGTGGAGTATTTGATGCAGTTTGCCTATCTGGGCAGCTTTTATGCGTCCCGGGTGCTGGGCCTTGAGAAGCCCCGTGTGGGCCTTTTGAATATCGGCGCTGAAGATACCAAGGGGGATCAGCTGCGGCGGGATACCTACGCTGCCCTTAAAAAGGCGGGGGACGAGGGATCTCTCAACTTTATTGGCAATATCGAGGCCAAGGAAGCGATCAAGGGCGGCTGCGATGTGATCGTGGCGGACGGCTTTTCCGGCAATGTGATGCTCAAGACCATTGAGGGCGTAGGTTCTTTCCTGGGCCGGGAGCTGAAGGGCATGTTCCTCAAGAGCCTTAAGACCAAGGTGGCGGCTCTTCTGGTAAAGGACGGCCTTGGTGCCTTCAAGGATCGGCTGAACCCGGACACCATCGGCGGCACGCCTTTCCTGGGCCTGACCAAGCCGGTGATCAAAGCTCATGGCTCCAGCGGCGCTCTGGCGATTGAGAACGCGGTGGCCCAGGCGGCAGCGGCGGCAGAAGGAAATATCAGTGCGGACATCGAGGCCCATATCGATCTCATGAAGATTGACCGCTGAGGGAAAATCCCGCCGGGCAGGGGAAATCCTGCCAAGGCTATTGACAGTGGGGGCGAAAAGTTTTATCATGCCAATGAACCCCCAATGATTCCCTTGGGAAAGGAGGCAGAGTACGTGCAGGATATTTTCGAACATATGCAGAAGATCATCGCTGAACAGTTTGCGGTGGATCCCGATGAGATCACCATGGACACATCCTTTGAGGAGGATCTGGGCGCCGACTCCGTGGATCTGGTGGAGCTGGTGATGAGCATGGAGGAAGAATTTGAGATCGGCGAAGTCCGTGAGGAAGAGCTGGCCACCTTGTCTACTGTGGGCGATTGTGTCAATTTCCTGACAAAAAAGCTGGAAAAGTAAAAATTGAGAGAGAGCCTCGTCGGACGGGCGTGCAGCGCCCCACGGGCGGGGCTTTCTTTTTGGGAAAGGAGGTGCAGATATGGAAACGCTGGAAAAGAAGCTGGGGTATAGCTTTTCTAACCGGGAGCTGCTCAGCGAGGCATTGAACCACAGTTCCTATGCCAATGAGCACCGTGGCGCGGGGATCAGCAGCAATGAGCGGCTGGAGTTTTTAGGAGACAGCGTGCTGGGCTTTGTGACGGCGGAGTTTTTGTTCAAGAACTATCCCCGGCTGCCGGAAGGGGATCTTACCCGGATGCGGGCAGCTTTGGTGTGTGAGCAGAGTCTGTATGAGGTTGCCAAGATGCTGGAGCTTGGACAGTATCTCAAGCTGGGCAAGGGAGAGGAAGCCGGTGGCGGCAGAGAGAGACAGTCTATTCTGGCCGATGCAGTGGAGGCGGTATTTGCTGCTGTGTATCTGGACGGCGGCATGGAGCAGATCCGTGGGCTGATTCACCGGGTGCTTCTCAGTCGTGCTCCCGCTGCTGAGGAACGGAAGGATTACAAAACTACGCTGCAGGAGATCGTACAGCGGAAGATCGGCCAGCAATTGACCTACCACATGGTGGAGGAGAGCGGCCCGGATCACAACAAGACGTTTGTCTTTGAGGTACGGCTCAACGGCGAACCTATTGGCCGCGGAGACGGCCACAGCAAAAAAGAGGCGGAACAGGCTGCAGCCCGGGATGCTCTGGAGCGGCAGGAACAATAGCCTTTAAGCGGAAAACAGATCCTGTGCACTGTCATTCTGAACGAAGCAGAGGGAGAAAAGGACTCCGCTCCGTTCAGAGTGACAGTTTTCTTTTGCTGTGGGCCAGGGCGGCAAAAAACTGTGGAAAACTACGGGGCTTTATGCTATTATATATCTTGAAATTTTATGAGGAGGCGACACTGTGTCCCTGTTTAACGCGCTGATTTTAGGCATCATCCAAGGTGTGGCGGAATTTTTGCCCATCTCCAGCTCCGGCCATCTGTCCATTGCCCAGAACCTGTTGGGCCTTGGAGTGGAGGGCACCGACGATGTGTTTTTTGACGTATTGCTTCATCTGGGCACCCTGGCGGCGGTATTTGTTGCCTACTGGTCGGACATCAAGGATATGGTGCTGGAGTTTTTCCGTACCATCGGCGATATCCGGCGGGGCAGTATGCCCAAGGACATTCCTCCGGCCCGCCGGCTGATCCTGCTGATTATTGTCGGCACACTTCCGCTGTTCCTGGTGCTCCCCATTCAGGACGTGGTGGAGGGCCTGTACAGCAACACCTACTTTGTGGGGGCGGCTTTGCTGGTTACCGGTGCCCTGCTGTTTGCCTGTGATCGGATCCGCAAGGGCCGGAAGAATGAAAAATCCACCACCATCGGCGACGTACTGATTATCGGCGTAGGTCAGGCCATTGCTACCTGCCCGGGCATTTCCCGCTCCGGTATGACCATTTCCACCGGCTGCTTCTGCGGCCTGGAGCGGCGGTTTGCAGTGCGCTTTGCCTTCCTGCTGTCCATTCCCGCAGTGCTGGGCGCCAACGTCCTTCATATTACCGATGTGGTGAGTACAGGAATTGATACCTCGCTGATTCCGGCTTATATCCTCGGCGTGGCGGCTGCGGCTGTTTCCGGTTATCTCTCCATCCGGCTGGTTCGGATGGTAGCGGATAAGGGCAAGTTTGGGGCATTTTGCTACTACTGCTGGGCTGCGGGCATCCTGACCCTGGTGTTGACAGCGATTCAATAATACACATACGGCGTCTGCGCGCGTCCTGTATTGGCCCTGGGCCGGACAGGACGCGCCGGTTTAGGGAAGAGGAGGATTCATGGCGACGACACAAAAGAAAACCACATCCGGCAGCCGGGGGAGTACATCTCGGAGCGGTGGTACAGGGGCGAGCAGTCGTTCTGGCAGCCGCAGCGGTTCCAGAAGTACCGGCGGCGGTTCCAGGAGCACCGGCAGCCGTTCCAGCGGCTCCCGCAGCCGCAGCACCAGGAATACGAAGCGGCCTGTCCGCCGGGAAGTGACTGGCGTTGTGTTCCTGGTGGCGGCGCTGTGTATTTTGATCAGCTATTTTACGAAGGACGGCTGGCTGATCTCCCTGCTGCCCACCTTTTTTAAGGGTATGCTGGGATTCGGCTATTATCTGCTGGCACCGGCCTTGGCAGTAGGCGCCTGGATCCTGCTGAACCATAAGGGACATCCTGTGGTCCTGCGTACCGCCTGTGCCTTGCTGGTACCTTACCTATTCGGCGGGCTGTGCCATATGCTGTTTTGCCGGCAGGATTTTTCCTCGCCGGACGGCCTGCTGGGAAGGCTGTGGAAGACGGGCGGAGAACTGCTCTCCGGCGGTGTCCTTTCCGGAGCCACTGCCCATGGATTTATGACAGTGCTGGGAAAGCCAGCCTCTGTGATTATTTTCTGCGTGTTGATTTTTGTGCTGGTTATGGTAACTTTCCAGATCAGTCTTTCCACGCTGGTTCAGCTTTGGAAGGAACGGGACCGACTGGATTACCGTGTAGAGGACTATGAGGACGAGGAGGAAGAGGACGAAGGATTCTTCCAGCCGGTGGAAGCACCCAGGGCCAGACCCCAGCGGCAGAAAACCGCAGCAGTTTCCTCTCGCCCGGAGATTGACATTCCTCTGGATGAGGAGCCTGAGAAGCCCAAGGGCGGCCTTATGTCCGGCTTTTTCAAGCCCCGGTCCAAGGGGCAGATGACGCCGGCGGACTTGCTGTCCGGCGGTGCCCAGGAAAGCCAGGAAGGCCAGGTGGTGCAGGCCGTGCAGGAGGAAGCCCCGACAGCGCCGGAGCCCACCCCCATACCGGCGCCGGAGCCGATTCCCTTCGCGGTCCAGGGTGACCCCTTCCAGCCGGAGGAGTCGGCGCCTCCGGTGGAGGAGAAGAAACGGAAGAAAACGGTGGATGTGGAGTCCGCCGCGGCCCAGGTGACTGCGGAGATCGAAAGCGGTATGGCGGCAGGGGAAGAGGCCTATACCTTCCCGCCGGTGACTCTGTTGGATCACAACAGCCAAGATAACTACATTGAGGCAGGAGCGGAGCTGCGCACCAACGCCCAGCGTCTGGCAGATACGCTCCGGAGCTTCGGGGTGGACGCCACTGCCGGTGATGTGGTCCGGGGCCCGGCCATTACCCGCTATGAGTTTGTGCTGGATCAGGGGGTAAAGCTCTCCAAGATTACCAATCTGGCCGACGACATTGCCCTGGCCCTGGGGGCCAGTGGTGTGCGTATCGCACCTATTCCTGAAAAAATCTCGGTGGTGGGTATCGAGGTGCCCAATAAGACCGTATCCCCGGTGCTGATCCGGGATGTGATTGAATCCCGGTCCTTTGTTCAGCACAAGTCCCCGGTGGCCTTTGCCGTGGGGCGGGATATCGGCAACCGGGATGTGGTGGGAGATATTGCCAAGCTGCCCCATGTGCTCATTGCCGGTACCACCGGCTCCGGTAAATCGGTCTGTACCAACTCTCTTATCATCAGCCTGCTGTATAAATCCAGCCCAGAGGATGTCCGATTCATCATGGTGGACCCCAAGATGGTGGAGCTGGCCCCCTACAATGGTATCCCCCATCTGCTGATCCCGGTGGTTACGGATCCCAAGAAGGCTGCCGGTGCCCTCCAGTGGGCGGTGTATGAGATGATGAAGCGGTATAAGACCTTCTCTGAGCTGGGTGTCAAAAAGCTGGAGGAGTATAACGCTGTTGCCCAGAAGCGGGAGGACCTGCCCCACATGGCATCTGTGGTGGTGGTTATTGATGAGCTGGCGGATCTGATGCTGGTGGCTGCCAAAGAAGTGGAAGAATCCATCTGCCGGGTGGCCCAGATGGGCCGCGCCGCCGGGATGCACCTGGTCATCGCCACACAGCGCCCCTCGGCGGACGTGATCACCGGCCTGATGAAGGCCAACATCCCCAGCCGGATTGCCTTTGCGGTAGCCTCCAGTTTGGAGTCCCGGATTATTCTGGACACCACCGGCGCTGAGAAGCTGGTGGGTCGGGGCGATATGCTGTATGCGCCGCTGGGGGCAGGAAAGCCTCAGCGGGTACAGGGCTGCTTTATTACCCCGGAGGAGATTGAGCGGGTGGTAGCTTATGTGAAGTCCACCGGCGAAGCCCAGTATTCAGATGAAGTCATGCGAAAGATCGAGGAGTCCCTCCAGGAGAAGGAAAAGAAGGGCGGCTCCTCCGGCGGTGGGGCTGCCGAGGTAAGCGAGGGCGGCGACGAGGACGAACTTCTGCCCGCCGCCGTGGAGGTGGTGCTGGAGACCGGCCAGGCGTCGGTGTCCATGCTCCAGCGGCGGTTGAAGCTGGGGTATTCCCGGGCTGCCCGTCTGGTGGACCAGATGGAGGAGCGGGGAATTGTGGGCCCCTTCGAGGGCTCAAAGCCCCGGCAGCTGCTCATTACCCGGGAAAAGTGGCAGGAGCTGCAGATGGCCAAAGGCGGCGGCAGCGACTTCACCCCGGACGAGCTGGCGGGTATGAAGCACGCCAGCTGGGATGACGGCGAGCATGTCATCCCCTGGGAGGATCAGTAGGCCGTTTTTTATTCTTTTTCTTGAAAGAAAAAGAACCAAAAAGAACTTTTGGCGCAAAGCCATGCTTTGCGCTGGATGAAAACAGGGAAGGGACAGAAGGAAAGGAGGCACAGCCGTGCGGCATAAGGATACCGTCTCCCTGCGGGAGATGATGAAGGGCTATACGGCCCTGGACACGGAGGATACGCTTTCGGATCAGCAGGAGCAGGTGGCTATGCCGCCTATGGCGGTGGTTCGGGGCGGGAAAACGTTGCCGCTGCCGGAGTGGGAGGTGTCCCACTTCTCCACCCTGCTGGAGGGCCGCCGCTCCCGGCGGGCCTATGACGGCAGCCCTCTGACACTGGAGGAGCTGGCGTTCCTCCTCTGGGCTGCCCAGGGGGTGAGGGCCTTTCGGAAGGATACGGCCACCCTCCGCACCGCACCCTCCGCCGGAGCCCGGCATCCGCTGGAGCTGTATGCCTTTGTCAATGGGGTGGAGGACCTGGAGCCGGGGCTGTATCACTATTTGGCGCTGGAGAACCGGTTGGAGCTGATCAATCAGACGCCGGAGCAGGGAAAGCGGCTGGCAGACGCCCTGGCAGGCCAGGTATTTGCCGGCAATGCGCCGGTGTGCCTGGTGTGGACGGCGGTGCCCTATCGCTCCGAATGGCGGTATGACAATAAGGCCCAGAAATATACGCTGCTGGATGCGGGTCATTCCTGCCAGAATGTGTATCTGGCCTGTGAGAGCTTGGGACTGGGCTGCTGCGCTATCGCGGCTTATGAACAGGAGAAACTGGATGCCCTGCTGGGCCTTCCCTCTGGCCCCTCGGAGGACAAGACGGCGGAGTTTGCCATCTACGCCTGCTGTGTAGGCCGTCCAAAGTAAGAAGCTGATATTATGGTAAGAAGAAACCGCCCCGCTGGAGATACCAGCTGGGGCGGCTTTTTTACGCAGTAATCGTGTGTTGAGCGGGAGACCGCTCCCGCTGGGAGCGCTCCTGGAGCTTGCGGCAGGTTTTGCGGTAGCGCTCGGCGATGGGGCCGGCGTCCTTGTAGATGGCGGCCTTGCCGAACCACTGCTTGCCCTCTTTTTGGGCGGTTATGGCCATGTAGAGGCGGCGGTGTTCCTTGCAGCGGCAGCGAAGGACCTGCTCGGTAGGGGTAGTGCGGACCCAGCGTCCGGCGGCCAGAGGCTCCCCGCACAGGGGACACACCGGCTGGGCAATTTCCCGCCGGTTTTTGCAGGCCCAACGAGTATCATAGGTGCCCAGATCCATTTCCCAAAGAGGGGGCAGGCCTTTCTGCTTGGGAGGCTTGTGGAAGAAGGTCAGATCCTCGAACCGATCCAGCATGGTTTGGTAAACCAGGACGGTATAATAGGTGTCGTTCCAGGCGCTGTGGAAGTCCAGGTCAGTGTCCAGGTGCAGCTCCGTAACGGCCTTTTCCAGGGAGGGTTGGCAGCCCAGATCCCCGCCAAAGAGCTTCTGGTACATGTACTGGAGGTCGTAGTACTCGCACTTCCAGTCGGCGTCGAAGGAGATGCGGTGGAACTCGAAGTTTTTCAGCAGCACCTCCACATCGTTGTTGCCCCACTCAATAAAAATGGGATTGTCGCCGCACCAGCGCAGGAAGGCAGGACCCAAATCCAGAAAGGTGGGAGCCTCCGCCAGAAGCTGCTGAAGTTCTTCCTTGCTGTACGGCAGCAGACGGTAGGTGCGGTTGTCAATTTTCCGGCTGACCTTGGGGTGGACATAGCTGTGAAAGGAGTCCACCATGGCTCCGCTGGCGCGGTCCACCTTCATGGCAGCCACCTCGATCAGCTCGTGAAAAGGGAGGCGGTCGCCGCTTTTATCCCGGTAAAACGCGGTATTCCATTCCAGATCCAGAAAAACGAGATCAGACATAGGTTCATAGCTCCAATAGCAATTTCATATCCCCCGGCAGGGGAGCGGTAAAAGACAGGCAAGCGCCTGTGACAGGGTGAGAAAAGGAGAGTTGGACGCTGTGGAGGGCAGGACGGGCAATCAGCACTTTATCCTCCGTTCCGTAGAGCCAGTCGCCAGCCAGGGGATGGCCCACAGCGGCCATATGGAGGCGGATCTGGTGAGTGCGTCCGGTTTGTGGGGTCACCAGTAAAAGAGCCAGTGGGCCCCGTGTCCGGAGAAGGCGATAGTCAGTGCGGGCTTCCTGTCCGCTGGAATCGATCTTTCGTTGGATCGCCGAGCCCTCGGCCCGGGCGATGGGTAGATCAATGGTGCCGGCAGGAGGATTCGGCGCCCCCAGGCATACAGCCACATAGCGCCTGGAAAAACCGCCGCCGTGCAGCTGGCGGCGGAGCTGGTCATGGGCATAGCCGTGCTTGGCTACCACCATCAAACCGGTAGTGCCCCGATCCAGCCGGTTTACCGGGTGGAGGGAGGCGGCAGGACCCAGGTAATGCATCAATCCCCCGGCTAAGGTAGGTTCAGTAGGAACCAGGGAAGAGGGAATTACTGCCAGTGGGGCACTTTTATTGATGACCAGCAGATGCTCGTCCTCAAAAACGATGTCCAACGACATAGGAACGGGAGGCACTTGGGTAGGGCTTTCTCCCGCCTGGAGGTCTACCGCCAGGATATCCCCGGCCTGAAGGGCCGCATTGGTAAAAACCCGGATACTGTTGCGGGTAATGCCGCTCTCTGTGCGCTTGAGGCGGTTGATGCAGCCGGTAGAGAGCCCCCATTGGCTTCGCAAAAGGGAGAGAACCGTTCGGCCGGCCTGCTCCTCGGTCACCGTCAGTACAAGCTGGGCCATAACCTTCCTCCTTTGCGCATAACATATAAATTATACAATAATGTGACATTGTTTTCAACAAGAAGAATTGTGCAAAACTGGGAAATGCCCTGAAGGAGTGCAAAAAAAGAGCCGTGACATCGTCACGGCTCCTGGGGTTCCAGCAAGTGCATGATGCTGACTTCATAGGCAGTGCGTTCCTGGGCACAGCCCTCAATGACTTTCGTATAGATCCGGCTCTGGACCCGGCCCTCCAGGGACAGACAGTCGCCTACCGCCATCTGCCCGGTTATCATGGCGACCTGTCCCCAAGCAATACAGGGCAGGTAGTCGGCCCGGCCATAGCGCCGGTTCACTGCCAGCATCATGTCAGCGATACACCGGCCCAAGGGGGTGCGCCGGAGGACCGGCGGCTTGCAGATAACGCCTCGGAGCAGGATCTCGTTGCGGTCCTCTTCCTGGGTAGGGAGTAGGGTCCGGGCAAGGACAGAGATTACCAGCCGGTTTCCCTGGCCGCTTTTGTTGTTGAAGGAGCGCAGCTGGCCCTCCACCGCCAATCTTCGACCGTGCAGCGGCAGCAGGCCTTGCAGCTGTTCCCCGGTAGCAATAACCGGCAAGAGATCTGCCTGCCCTGACAGGCGGCGTACAGACAGCAGAAAGCGGTAGAACCGCTGGCCGTGATTTTCATGGGACAGGGTAGGCTCTTCGATGGCCTCCCCCCGCAGCAGGACCAAATTGCGTGCTTCTTCCATATGTATGTTCCCCTCATTGGTAGTCCGGGGGACAGCCCCGGCTGACGGTACAGCCTATGCGCCGGGGCAGGGGAATATGCTCCTACAATTGAGGGAAAGATGGGGAGGATAGATAAAAAGGGATAAAAAGAAAAGAGAGGAGCAGGCTGTTTGGCCTGCTCCTTTAATTTTTAGTGCTGGTATTCAAATTCCAGGTCGTACATGCTAACCAGGTCGCCGTCCTGGATGCCCATGGCGTCCAGACGGTCGAAGAGGCCGGACTCCCGGAGCATCTTGTCAAACCACATCCGGCTCTCATAGTCGCCAAAGTTGGTGTTGGCAATAAGCCGCTGGAGCCAGGGGCCCTCCACCAGATACACGCCGTCCTCCACAGTAATCTCCAGGGGAGCGGAGGTGTCTACCTGAGGCGGCCGCTTGACGTATTCCGGCTCATACACCGCCACCGGGGGCAGAGCCTGGAGCTTGGCAGCAATGGCCTGTACCAACTCCCGGACGCCCTGGTGGGCGGCGGCGGAGATGGTAAAGAGAGGATAGCCCAGGGCGGCCACATGGGCCTTCAGGGACTCCAGCAGGCTGTCGTCGGTCATAATGTCCACCTTGTTAGCTACCACAATCTGGGGCCGGGAGGCAAGCTCCGCGTTGTACTGGGTAAGCTCCAGATTGATGGCGTCAAAATCCGCCACTGGATCCCGGCCCTCGCAGCCGGACACGTCTACCACATGGACCAGCAGGCGGCAGCGGTCGATGTGCCGCAGGAAGTCATGGCCCAGACCGGCGCCTTCACTGGCTCCCTCAATAATGCCGGGGATATCAGCCATGACGAAGCTGACGCCCTCGTCTACATAGACCACGCCCAGGTTGGGGAAGAGGGTGGTGAAGTGGTAGTTGGCGATCTTGGGCCGGGCTTTGCTGACCACGCTGAGGAGGGTGGATTTGCCCACGTTGGGGAAGCCCACCAGACCAACGTCCGCCAGCAGTTTCAGCTCCAGCACCACGTCGTGGCTCTCTCCGGGCAGACCGCTCTTGGCAAAGCGGGGGGCCTGGCGGGTGGGGGTGGCAAAATGGGTGTTGCCCCAGCCGCCCTTGCCGCCACGGCAGAGGATATAGGGCTCGCTGCCGGACATGTCCTGGATAATTTCGTTGGTTTCGGCGTCCCGGACCAGGGTGCCCCGGGGAACGCGGATGACCAGGGACTTTCCGTCCTTGCCGCTTTTGCGCTGGCCTGCGCCGTCCACGCCGTTTTCTGCTACATACTTGCGCTTGTAGCGGAAGTCCATCAGGGTGGAGAGATTGTCATCCACCTGAAGGATGATGTTGCCGCCGTTACCGCCGTCGCCGCCGTCAGGGCCGCCGGCGGCAATATATTTTTCACGGTGGAAGGATACGCAGCCGTTGCCGCCGTTGCCGGCCTTTACGGTGATGCGGGCCTTGTCCACAAAGGATGTCGCCATAGGGCACCTCCTGATTTCATAGAGTTCTTTTTCTGATATATTGTATCGGAAAGGGATAAAAAATGCAATAAGTGTGCCGGGCAAAAAAAGAGATCCCAGGCCAGGGCGGCTTGGGATCTCCTGTGGGTAATGTTACTGAGCCTCGTAGACGGAGACCTGCTTGCGGTCGCGGCCAAGACGCTCAAAGCGGACGACGCCGTTCACCTTGGCGAACAGGGTATCGTCGCTGCCCTTGCCAACGTTGACACCGGGATGGATATGGGTGCCACGCTGACGAACCAGGATATTGCCAGCCAGAACGTGCTGACCGTCGGCGCGCTTGGGTCCAAGGCGCTTGGACTCGCTGTCACGGCCGTTCTTGGTGGAACCAACGCCCTTTTTGTGGGCGAAGAACTGAAGACCAATGTTCATCATCTTGCTTTGCCATCCTTTCTGTAAGATGCTTGCGGGGGGAACAGGGGGCTTATTCAGCCTCCATGACTTCAATATTGTCAGGGTACTCGTTGTGCAGCTCACTGAGATAGACCATCATGCCCGTCAGAATGGTCTGACAGGTGCTCTCGGCGGTGGGGCCCAGGGAACCGGGCAGGCGCAGGGATATGGAGGCGGTCTTTTCGTTGACCTTTACGGCGGCGCACAGGCCCATCACGTCGTTGAGCGTACACTCGATGAGACGGACGGTACTGGTAACAGCGGCGCAGACGATGTCCTCGCCTTCACAGGCATAGCCGCTGTGTCCGCTGGCGTCAAAGCCGGTAATCCGGCTGCCCTCCATATGAAAGGTAATGGTGGTCATAATCAGGCGTTGATCTTGGTGATCTCAACCTTGGTGTAGGGCTGACGATGGCCCTGCCGCTTGCGGTAGCCCTTCTTGGGGTTGTACTTGAAGATGCGGATCTTCTTGCCCTTGCCGTTCTTCACGGTGTTGGCCTCCACGGTGGCGCCGGCCACGACGGGGGTGCCGATGGTGGCGTTGTCGCCGTCCAGGATCGCCAGGACCTTGTCGAAGACCACCTTGTCACCAGCCTCTACGGGCAGCTTCTCGATGAACAGGGTCTCGCCCTCGGTCACCTTGTACTGCTTACCGCCAGTTACGATGATTGCGTGCATTTACGTTTCAACTCCTTCATTTACGGGCTCGCTGTCGGGGGCGGTGTCCTCAGGACGCACTTATGCCCATTCAAAGCGGCTCACCTAGTATATCAGCGGCTGCCAAAAAAGTCAACGGTTTTTTGAAAAAAACTGAAGTTTTTCTGGAAATCAGCCGAACAGGTGGAACGGGATATTACAGATGTACTTTGAGGGATGAGGTATCCGGAGAGCAGACGGAGCCTGGAGCGGAAATTGGCGGGTGCTGAGCCATATACCGCTCCAAAATAGCGGCAGCGGAGCCTACCAGCCGGGCGCAGGGACGCTGGGCGTAATAGGCGGCGGTGCGCTTCTCAGGGACAGGGGCTTCGGCGCCCTCCCGGCCCAGCAGCTCCCGGCAGATGATGGAGCCGTTCTCCCGGCGGAATTCCTCTGCCAGGGCCTGAACTAAGGCGTAATGCTCTGCC
>ERZ1643251.2252-NODE-2252-length-19974-cov-74.745720_pt1 | contig 19974 bp, 21 predicted proteins | sample MGYA00579261_ERZ1643251 | MGnify/ENA primary metagenome ERZ1643251 (study PRJEB29033, sample SAMEA4952267) | chicken gut metagenome | biome: Broiler Chicken; feature: Gastrointestinal Tract; material: Caecum | place: Ireland | collected 2018 | study: Broiler... | reverse complement strand
AATTGGGGATTCTTACATGAACACAATTGGGTACTTTTATTTTAACATTTATATTAGTTCAGATATACAAACATTTAAGCATGGAAATGGCATTGTGAATCATATCAATGCTTGTAAACAATTTTTAGAAGAGAAAGAAAAAAGAGGATATAAAGACCTTGAGACTATCTTCCATACAGATCAAGGTACTATATACTCCTCAAAAGCCTTCAACAAGCTTCTTGTCAATTATACCATAAAAAGATCAATGAGTCGAGCAGGAACACCTACAGATAATCCTGTAATTGAATCTTTAAATGGTTGGATAAAGGCTGAGCTTTATAAAGATTTTAAAATTTATTTGGCAGAAGATATTAATATAGCAATAAATGACTATATTAAATATTTCAATACGCAAAGATTAGCTTGTTCATTACAATATAAAACCCCCGTTCAATATAGAATTGAACAAGGGTATGTATAAGTTCTTTTTGTGTCTACATTTACTTGACTATTTCAGTATTGTTTCTTTTATTGGTATTATTATGTTAATGGGGGTAATTGTAAATAATGCAATTATCATGTTAGATGAGATAAAAAGATTGCATTTGGAAGAAGGAGAAAGTCATTTTGTTTCAGTTATAAAGGGATGCACACATCGATTAAGACCTATTTTAATGACAACTCTTACAACAATTTTGGCTTTAATTCCTCTTTCTTTAGGTCTTGGTGATGGTGGCAAATTGATGCAACCGATGGCAATTGTTGTAATTGGAGGATTATTGATGGGTACTTTTGTGACTCTTATTTTAATTCCTACTATTTATTGTAGTATAAAAAAAGTTAATAAATAAAAATAAAAAAGCTATATTAATAAAAAATTGATTAATATAGTTTTTTTTAATAAAATTTGTTTGCTTAAATAATTTGAATGAATATTTATCTAAATTTTTTAATTTCAAATGCTCACAGAAGGAAAAATTAACCCTTTTTTAGTATTTTTTATAAAAAGTTAGATAAAAAATTATTAAATATCTAATTTATGATTAATTAATTTTGCTTTACCTATTTTATCAATATTAACACAAACATAAGAAGATTTTTCTTGTGATAAATATTTTAAATAATCGATATTCCATTTAGAAAGATCAGAATCTAAGTGATATTTAGCTAAAATAGTTTTGAAACTATTTTTTAAATCAAGATTTTGCAATTCGTAATACATACCTGTAGCAATCATTCTACCATAGCTCAACTTTGAATTAGAAAGACGATCAATAATATTACCATAAAGGAGACCATAATTCAATAAATTATTACTATCATAATTTAGTTCTGCTTTTAATCCTAAAGCAATTTTAATATTTATACATCGCTTAATAAGCCCAATTAGGTTTTCATAATTAGCAGTTATTTCATTATTTAAAATTTCTTGATACATCTTTTCATCTTTTATCATTGCATATTTAATTATTTCTGATATTCCATTTTCAAATTCATTATTTGGAAGAGTTCTTAGTAGTTGTGGATCAATAATAATATTTATAGGATGATAAAAAGAACCAATGCTATTTTTATCTATAATATCAATACCACATTTGCCACCTATCGATGAATTAACTTGTGAGACTAGGCTAGTTGGTATTTGAATATATTTAACTCCTCTTAAATAGGTACTAGCAACAAAACCAGTCAAGTCACCAACAACTCCACCACCAAAAGCAATTATAACATCGTTTTTAGTTATTTTTAGTTTAACTAATGATTGAATGATTTTTTCATAGACACTAATAGATTTTGCTTTTTCTCCTGGTTTAATAGCTAGTATTGTTTCCAAATTAGGAATAGTTGAAAGAAGTTTAGCATAAAATTTAGTTAAATTAGTATCAGTTATAACGATATATCTAAACTCTCGATTAAGAAAACTCCACTCATTATTAACAATGCCATTCTCTATAATGATTTTTACATTAGCAGACGGATATTTTACGTCTAATTCACTCATACAAATCTTCCTTTCAAAATAGTAAATAATTTAGAAATTAGTATCTTTATATTTATTATACTATATTTTTCTTAAAAAATAAAGCAAAGAATTATAAAAAATAAAATAATTTAAAAAATGCAAAAAAAATCCAAAATTGTTTATTTTTTTGTATAATAAACAAGTAGTAAAAAAGGAGTAATGAAAATGCTTTTTGGTAAAAATGTTAATAAATATTATTTTAAATATTTTCACCTTCTAATTGTGGGAATTTTAGCATTATTATTAGTTGATTATATTCAATTATTGATTCCAGAAAATTATGGTAATCTAATTGACCTAATTAGTGACAAAACGTTGACTAATGAGAGTTTATTTAAGATTATATATAATATGCTTTTTATCACCTTATGTATGTTCGTCGGAAGATTTTTATGGAGAATTTCGGTTTTAAATATTGGTGTTAAGGTAGAAACTAAATTAAGAGAAAAAATGTTTATCAAAATGGAAAGTCTCTCACAAGATTATTTTCAAATTCATAAAACAGGTGCACAAATGGCGCTTTATACAAATGACTTAATGAGTATTAAAACTTGTTTTAGTGATGGAATTATCATGTTTATAGATGCCTTTTTTTTAGGTGGACTTGCTATTTATAAAATGATTAAATTAGATTTGTTAATGACAGCTATTGCTTCTATTCCACTTATTTTATTAGGAGTATGTGGTGGAATAATAGGTAAGGCAATAGATAAGCGATATGATGCAAGGCAAAGAGCTTTTGAAAAGTTATCTGAATTTACACAAGAAAATTTTTCTGGGATTGCCGTAATTAAAGCTTATGTAAAAGAAAAATTAGAATTAAGAGAGTTTGTTAAAATCAATAAAAATTTTTCTGATAAAAATATTTCTTTTATTAGATTTGCCGTATCATTAGATGTACTTTTTTCGACTCTTATAAGCTCAATTGTTGTAATAATTATTGGTTATGGAACCCATTTAATAATTGCAACAAGTGGTTCTAATACGCCTTTTACAGCAGGTCAATTGATTCAGTTTATTTCATATTTTGGCCAACTCACATGGCCAGCCTTAGCTCTTGCAAATTTAATTAATATTCATTCACAAGGTAGAGCTAGTCTTAAACGGATAAACGAGCTTTTGGATTATCCAATAAGTGTTAAAGATGATGAAAATTGTATAATGGTTGATGAGTTAGAAGGACTTATTGAATGTAAAAATTTAACTTTTACTTATCCTGGTGCACAAAATCCGTCTCTTGAAAATATTTCTTTTACAATTAGACCTAAAGAAAAAATTGGTATTATTGGCAAAACGGGTTGTGGTAAAACGACCTTAGTTGATTTGCTGACTAGAATATATAATGTTGATGAAGGATGTTTATATATTGATGGAATTGATATAATGAAATTATCAATTAAAAAGGTAAGAAATCTTATTTCATATGTACCACAAGATAATTTTTTATTTAATGACACAATATTAAATAATATCGCTTTTAGTCAAAAATCATTGAGTTTAGATAATGCTATTTTATTTGCTAAATATGCTTGTGTTGATGATAATATTCAAGAGTTTCCACTTAAATATGAAACAATGATAGGAGAAAGAGGCGTAACTTTATCAGGTGGTCAAAAACAACGAATTTCAATGGCAAGAGCTATGGCAAAGGATGCAAAAATTCTGATTCTTGATGATTCGGTTTCGGCTGTTGATACTAAAACGGAAGCTAATATTTTAGATACTATACATCGTGATTTTAAAGACAAAACTATCATCATGATTGCTCATCGCGTTTCCACTATTGCTTCTTTAGATAAAATAATTCTAATGGATAATGGTAAGATTGTTGCTATTGGTAGTAATGATGAATTATATGAAAAGGTTCCAATGTATCGCGAAATTGTTGATCTTCAACATTTAGAAGGAGGTGAAGATTAGTGATTTTAGCTATTATGTTAGTTTTAGTTTTGATTGCTACGCCTTCTAAACCAAATGTTAATAATTTTAATAAAAATGAATTTACTAATATAAATAATGATAAGAATAAAAAAATAGAAAAAGGCGTATACAAATTATTACTAAAATATACAAAATTAGAGTTAAAGAAATTTATAATTGCTTTTGTAGTAATGATAATTGCGGTTGGAATTAACTTGATAACACCACTTTTACTAGGTGATGCAGTAACTACATTATCAAAAGAAGTTATAGATATAAATAAAATTATTATTATAATTGTCCTTTATGTAATTATTTTAATAATTGCCTGTATCATTCAATATTATCAGTCAATTATTCTTGCTAAGGCGGGTGATAAAATAATTTATCAAATGCGAGAGGATGTTTTTGCTAAATTAGAAGGTTTATCAATTAATCAACTAAATGAAACTCCTGTCGGTAAACTTGTTACAAGAGTTACAAGTGACACCAATGCTTTGAATGATATGTATACTTCAACAATTGTTAATCTTATTAAAAATGTTTTGACAATTGTTGGTGTGATTATCAGTATGTTCATTATTAATGTAAAACTTACTCTTTGGGTTCTTATTACAACGCCAATTGTCGGTATTTTAAGTTATATTTTTCGAAAATTAGCAAGAAAAATTTATCGTAGAGTAAGACATGGTATAACAAGTGTTAATACAAGTTTATCTGAAAATATCTCAGGTGTTAAATTAACACAAATTTTTAATCAAGAACAAAAACAAATTCAATCTTTTAAAAAAGTTAATGATGATTTAGAAAAGAGTTATGCTAAACAAATATTATTATTTGGTATTTTTAGACCATCTATTTATGCTATATACGTTTTAACCATAGCTTTATTGTTTTATGTTTCTGGTAAGGACATTATAGATAGTAATTTTGTTTTAGAATCAGGTTTGATTGTTATTTTTTATTCTTATATTGAGAAATTATTTACTCCAATACAAAATTTGGCCGAACAATTTAATGTATTGCAAGCAGCGCTTGCTGCTGGAGAGCGAATATATGATGTATTAACTACAAAATCTGAATTAGAAGATGAAGAAGGTGCTATTGAAGTTGATCATCTTGATGGAGAAATTGAATTTAAAAATGTTTGGTTTGCTTATGTTGAAGAAGATTGGATTTTGAAAGATGTATCTTTTAAAGTAAATGCCAAAGAAAATGTTGCTTTTGTTGGAGCTACAGGTAGTGGAAAGACAACAATATTGTCCTTAATTGTTAGAAACTATGATATTCAAAAAGGTCAGATTTTAATCGATGGTCTAGATATTAAAAAATATAAAATTGCTTCACTGAGAAAACATATAGGTCAAATGTTGCAAGATGTTTTTCTATTTTCAGGTACAGTAGAATCCAATATCACTTTGCGAAGTGATGATATTTCTTCTGATATTGTCAAAGAGGCTTGTAGATTTGTCAATGCTGACAAAGTTATTGATAAACTACCTAATAAATATAATGAAATTGTAAGAGAGCGAGGAAAAAACTTTTCATCTGGTGAACGTCAGTTAATTTCTTTTGCTAGAGTTGTTTCCCATAAACCTAATATTATGATTTTAGATGAAGCAACATCTAACATAGACACAGAAACAGAGGCTTTAATACAGGATTCTTTGAAAAAAATGATGAACATTGGGACAATGTTGATTGTTGCGCATCGTTTGTCAACTATTCAACATTGTGATAAAATTATTGTTTTGAAAAAAGGAAGAATCATTGAAAGTGGTACTCATTTGGAATTATTAGATAAACGAGGTCATTATTATAATTTATATAAATTACAATATGAAAAGAAGAATTTAAACTAATTTTAACTAAACGGGAGAAAAGAATGGTAGTAAATGATTGGTCTATTATGTATGAAAAAGCTAGAGAAGTTTTGCAAGAAAGACAAATTTCTAAATTTATTGAGGCTGGCAGTGTAGCAGCTGCTATAAAAACGGCTAATGGTAACATTTATGTAGGAGTTTGTTTTGATACAAATTGTTCTTTAGGAATGTGTGCTGAACGTAACGCAATAGCAAATATGATTACTAATAAAGATAATAAAATCAGAAAAGTATTGGCTATTACTATAGATGGAAAATTAATTTCTCCTTGTGGGAGTTGTCGAGAACTTATGATGCAATTAGATGAAAGTGCATCTAATATTGAGATATTGATTAGTTATCCTAATGTTAAAACTATTTTATTAAAAGAGTTACTCCCTAATTGGTGGGCGTGATATATAAGCCTATTTGCATTTAAATTAAAATAGGCTTTTTATTTTTAAAAAAATTTAATAAGACTATTTTAATATCAGTAATTTTATTTTATTATTTGTAAAATTTGGACATATATGATATAATCTATCACAAGGAGGAAAAAATATGGATGATATTGTTGTTATCAATAATTTAACGAAACGATTTAGTCAGATAACAGCTTTAGATAATTTTTCAATTAAATTGCCTAAAGGTAAAGTTATTGGCATGTTGGGACCAAATGGTAGCGGTAAAACGACTTTAATAAAAATTTTGACGAACCTTTCAATGCGATATGAAGGTGAGGTATTGATTAATGGTCAAAAGCCTGGTATTGAAACTAAAAAAATAGTTTCGTATTTACCTGATTGTAATTTTTTATCTGATTCATGGACTGTAAATAATGCAATTGAATATTTTGTGGATTTTTTTGCCGATTTTGATGAACAAAAGGCAAGAAACTTAATTGCACAATTGGGAATAAATTTTAATCAAAAAATTAAAACCTTATCCAAAGGTACTAAAGAAAAAGTACATTTAGTATTAGTTTTATCAAGAAATGCGGAACTTTATATTTTTGATGAGCCGATTGCTGGAGTAGATCCTGCAGCTAGAGATTTAATTTTTAAATTGATTTTAGAAAATTACAATAAAAATGGTACAATTTTAATGGCGACCCATCTAATATTAGAAGCAGAAGCAATCTTTGATTATGCTTTTTTTATAAATAATGGTAGACTTGCACTTTATGATAGTGTTGAAAATATTAAAAATAAAACTGGCAAAACTTTAGATCAGTTGTTTAGGGAGATATATCGTTATGGGTAAAATTTTAAAACATGATTTTAAAAATTCTTATAAAGAATTTCTTATAATGTGTGCTACAATAATTGTAATGTCAATTTTATTAGGAATAACTTGTTTGTTTGATTTAAATTCTTTTTTAGGAAGAGTCTTTTTTATAAGTTCCATGACTTTTTATATACTAATTATTACAGCAGTTGCAATCCTTTGGATTGTTTATATTATTAATTCGATTAATAAAAAGTTTTTTACAAGAGAAGGATATTTGACCTTTACGACACCAATTTCGATTGATAAACTGATTATTTCTAAAATTTTGGTCAATTTTATTTGGTTTATCGTTGTTATGTTTACTTTTTTTATTTCAGTTCTAATTATCGTTTTTTTTGCCTCAAGGGGAAATGTTGATGTCTTTAAGGGTCTGATTGAGATAGTTAAAATTGCTTTTCAACAACCTTTAATTTTAATAACTTCCATTATTAAAGTTATCTTATATGTGCTTTCTTTATTAATTACACTTTTCTTTACACTTGCTTTTCTTAGCAGTGTTAATGTTAGAAAAGCTAGGACAATTATTACACTTTTTGTTTATGGTATAGTATTAAATATTGGTAATTTTTTGATTTCGATGATATCTTTTTTTTCAGTAGGTATTGGATATGATACGGTTAATTTTAAGCATATTTTTTGCTATCAAACTGGGTATTTGACACCTGTTATTGGTATTATGACTCCCATTATTCAGGAAACTACAACAATTATGTATTTTAGTTTTAATCAATTAATAGGTATGATAGGTTTTATTATTGGTTTATATTTTATCACAAGATATTTAATGACAAAGAAATTAGAATTAGATTCAAATTAACAAAAATTTAAATAACATATTCATAATTAAAGCTCTTATAGGGGCTTTTTTTGTGAATATTTATTCTCAATATGGTATAATTAAAAATTGAGGTTAACTATGAATGGAATTATCGTTATAAATAAAGAAAAAGGTATGACAAGTCATGATGTTGTAAATCAAGTACGAAAAATTTTTAAGACTAAAAAAGTTGGTCATCTTGGAACACTTGATCCTAATGCCACAGGTGTTTTAGCAATTTGTATAAATGATGCTACAAAACTAGTACAATTTTTGTTAGAACATAACAAAACATATATTGCAAGAGTTTGTTTAGGAAAAAAAACAGATACCTATGATTTAGATGGTACTATTATTAGTAGTGTTAAAGTTGAAAAAATAGATGTAACAAAGTTAGATGATATTATTAAGAATTTTATTGGTAAGCAGTTACAAGTTCCACCAATTTATTCATCAATTAAAGTCAATGGTAAAAAGTTATATGAATATGCTAGAAATAATGAAAAAGTAAATATCCTGCCAAGAGAAATTGAAGTATATAAAATTAAAAGAATTTCTGAACTTGTGTATGAGAATGAGTGCTGTTTTTTTGATCTTTATTTAGAGGTATCAAAAGGAACCTACATTAGGAGCCTTTGTTTGGATATAGGAGCAAAGATGAATATTCCTTCTTCAATGGCTGAATTGTGTCGGATAAAATTGGGAAATTTTGATATCAAAGATTCCTATACTCTTAAGGACATAAGTGAAGGAAATTATCGATTAATAACAATGACGGAGTCATTGAATGATTTACCATTTTTTTCTTCAGAGGAAGTGATTAAAAAAGCTAAGTTTGGGATGAAAATTGATGTTAAGATGATTTTAGAAAATTTAATTGATAAGCCTAAAAAGATTGCAATTGGAGAAAAAAATGAATTAATTGCAATTTATGAGTTAACATCTGATTTAAATTATTACAAGGCGGTTCGTGTATGGAATTAATTAGATTAAAAAAAGGTGAAAATCTCAAAACTAATTGTGCAATTGTTGCTACCATTGGGCAGTTTGATGGACTACACTTAGCTCATTTATTACTACTTAGAAAAACAATTGAAATATCGCAAAAAAGAAATTTTAAAAGTGCAATGTTTACTTTTGATCCCCATCCTGATTTTGTTTTGAACAAGGATACTACAAATACTTATGTAACTCCATTTGATGAAAAAGTCAAAATTTTAAAACAAATTGGTGTTGATTATATGATTGTAATTGAATTTAATAAAGAAGTTGCACAAATGTTACCAATTTCTTTTGTTGAGGATATTCTAATTGCCAATGGTGTCAAAGAAGTTGTAGTAGGTTTTGATTTTTCATTTGGTCAAAAAGGATTAGGAAAAGCCAATATGATAGAAGAACTATCAAATGGTAGGATTAAATGCCATATTATTAACGAAATTAAATATGAAAATCAAAAAATTGGTACTTCTTTTATAAAATCTTTGCTACAAAATGGTAGAGTAAAAGAAGTAAAAGATATAATGGGACGATTTTATAAGATAACTGGTAAGGTTGTTCATGGAAATCAAGTTGGTCGGACAATCAATTTTCCAACTGCTAATTTTCATATCAATTCTTCTTTTGCAAAACTTCATCCTGGCGTATATGTTGTTAGAGTTAGTATTGATAATCAAAAATATTTAGGAATTGCAAATCTCGGCACAAATCCAAGTTTTAATAAAGTTGATCATATGGTTTTTGAGACACATATTTTTGATTTTAATCAAGATATTTATGACAAAATAATTGATGTAGAATTGATAGATTTTATTCGTAATGAGATAAAATTTTCTAGTAAAGAGGACTTTTTAGAACAAATTTTAAAGGATACTGCATATGCCAGAATGGTTTCTGCTCAATTAAATCTTTTAAAAAAATAAAAATGATAGATTTTACTTGATATTTTTCTGAAATTGTGATAAAATATATATGACCTATGCAAAGTTTTTCGAATCTTCCGACGAATTCTTTAGCATATGGCATATTTAAAATCTATTTAATAGAAAATTACAAAGGAGGAAATTTATGGCTTGTATTTCTAAAGAAGAAAAAGCAGCTATTATTGCCCAATTTGCACGTTCAGAAGGTGATACTGGTTCGCCTGAAGTTCAAATTGCGATTTTAACAGCAGAAATCAATAAGTTGAATGAACATTTAAAAGTTCATACACATGATTTTCATAACCGTCGTGGTTTGTTAAAAAAAGTTGGACATCGCCGTAATCTTTTAGCTTATTTAAAAGATAAAGATGTACAACGTTATCGTGAATTAATTGCCAAATTAGGTTTGAGAAAATAGCACTAAAGGGCATAATTATTTATGCCCTTTGCTACTATTAATGATTATTAATCTTAAATATTTTTTAAGTTATAATATAAAATGTATGAAATCAAGGAAAGGATAGTTTGTAATACGGCAAACTAAAGTGAAGAAAATGGAAAAACAAGTATTTGAGTACAATCATCGGAATCGTAAAATTTTGGTAGAAATCGGTGAACTTGCAAAACAAGCTAATGGTGCATGTCTTGTTCGATATGAGGATACAGCAGTGCTTAGTGCTGCTGTGGGTAGTAATCAAGCAATGGCTACAGATTTTTTCCCATTAACTGTTTTATATCAAGAAAAATTATATGCGGCAGGAAAAATTCCAGGAGGTTTTTTAAAAAGAGAAGGTAGACCAACAGAACATGAAACCCTTGTTTCTAGATTAATTGATCGTCCAATTAGACCTCTTTTTGCCGAAGGGTATCGGAATGAGGTACAAGTAATTAATATGGTAATGAGCGCCAATCCAGATTGTTCTTCAGCAATGGCAGCAATGCTTGGATCTAGTATTGCCCTTTCTATTTCTGATATTCCATTTGAAGGACCAATAGCAGGTGTAGTTGTAGGAAGAATTAATGGTGAATTAATTATTAATCCTACAGTCGAAGAACTTGAAAAATCAGATATTAATTTAACTGTTGCGGGTACAAAAAAAGCCATTAATATGGTTGAGGCAGGAGCTAAACAAGTAACTGAGGAAGATATGTTAGAAGCATTACTTTTTGCACATGAAGAAATCAAACGATTATGTCAATTTCAAGAAGAAATAATTGAAAAATGTGGCAAGGAAAAAATGGTTCCTGATTTATTTAAAATACCAGAAGATTTAGAAAGAGATGTTAGAAATTTTGCTGAACCCGAATTACTACCAGCTATTTCTATTCATGAAAAACTTGCACGTGGTGCCGCCATTGAAGAGATAAACACCAAAACACGTGAACATTTTTCTAAACTTTTTGAGGGGAATACCGAATTAACTCTCGATGAAATTGAACAAAATAAAAAGTATGTCGATATGATATTAGAACATATTTTGGCTGAGGAAGTAAGAAGATTGATTACTAATGATAAAATACGTCCTGATGGTAGAGCGGTTAATGAAATTAGACCTTTATCATCAAGAATTGATATTTTTGAAAGAACGCATGGCTCTGCTTTATTTACACGAGGACAAACACAAAGTCTATCGGTAGTTACTTTAGGCTCATTAACTGAATTTCAAATAATAGATGGATTAGGGGTAGAAGATAGTAAACGCTTTATGTTACATTATAATTTCCCTCAATTTGCTGTTGGTTCAACAGGAAGATATGGTAGTCCTGGTCGTCGTGAAATTGGTCATGGTGCTCTTGGCGAAAGAGCTTTATTACAAGTAATCCCATCGGAAGATGAATTTCCATATACAATTAGAATTGTCAGTGAAATTCTAGAATCTAATGGCTCCTCATCGCAAGCATCTATTTGTGCTGGGACAATGGCATTAATGGCGGCTGGCGTTCCTATTAAAGCACCTGTTGCAGGAATCGCGATGGGGTTAATTAGCCAAGATGATGAGTGTAGTAAATATACAATTCTTACAGATATCCAAGGTTTAGAAGATCATTATGGTGATATGGATTTTAAAGTTGCTGGAACTAAAACGGGAATAACCGCCTTACAAATGGATATTAAGATTAAAGGTATTACACCAGAAATTTTAAGGGAGGCTCTCGCTCAGGCAAAAGTAGGTAGAATGCAAATTTTGGAACATATGCTAACTACTATTTCTGAGGTAAGACCAGAGCTTAGTCAATATGCTCCGAAAGTTAGAATGATTAGAATAAATCCTGAGCGTATTAGAGATGTGATTGGTAGTGGTGGTAAAATTATTCAAGAAATTATTGATAAATGTAATGATGTTAAAATTGATATTGAACAAGATGGACGCGTTTTTGTAATGCATGCTGAAACAAAATGGATTGATGAAGCAATTAAAATTATTGAGAATTTAACAAGAGAACCTGTTGTTGGTGAAGTTTATCCTGTTAGAGTAGTTAAAATTGTTGATTTTGGGGCTTTCGTTGAATTATGGCCAGGCTGTGAAGGACTCGTTCATATTTCAGAACTTGACATCAAACGCGTTGCTAAGGTAGAAGATGTTGTTCATGTAGATGATGAAATTGTTGTAAAATTATTAAAAATAGATGATAAGGGAAAACTTGTTTTATCTAGAAAAGTATTATTAAAACAAGCACAAAAAGCAGAAAATGCAGAAAAAACACAAGCTCTTAATGAAGTTGAGCAAAAAGGAGAATAAATGAAGATAGGTATTACTTCTGATTGTAGTTCAGGATTAGAATATGCTCCATTTGAGCATCATATTAAGATAACGAGAACTACAATTCATTTTAAAGATGAAGAATTAATTGATGGAATTGATGTTAAAGCAGATGAATTTTATCGACGTTTACGCCAAACTGATATTGTGCCATCTACTAGTGCGCCAAGTCTTGGTGAAATATCAAAAAGAGTTGAAGAATGGAAAGCAGAAGGTTGCACGGATGTTATACATTTTCCAATTTCTTTTGGTCTTTCTGCTTATGGCGAAAATTTATTAAATGCTTTTGATAATATGGTAGAAGGTATAAATTTACATGTTTTTAATTGTCATAGCGCCTGCTTAATGGAAGGATACTGTGCACATTATGCAGAGATTTTGGCTGAAAGAGGTTATACTGTTGATGAAATTATGGATGAGTGCCAAAAATTTGCTGATCAAACAGTTGCATATTTTGTTGTCGATGATTTAAAATATTTAGTCAAAAATGGTCGGTTAAATGCAGTTTCAGGATTTATTGGTGGACTTGCTAAAATTAAACCAATTTTACAATTGGCAAAAAATGGTACTATTGATGTTTTTGAGAAAATTAGAACCAGAAGTAGAGCAGTTGAAAGAATCAAAGAGTTAGTTTTGAATGATACAAGGGATGCAAAAGAAGTAATTTATATGGTTTTACATTCTGATTGTGAATCTGATGCTAAAGTACTTCTTGATGAAATTAAACATTTATATAAAAATGGAGTACGATTTGACTTAACTACTGTGACTCCAACAGTTGGTGCTCATATTGGTTGTGGTGTTATTGCAATAGCTTATATTGTTTTAGATGGTTTAAAAGAAAGATTTTAATAAATACATAGGGTAATCGAGCTAAAGATAATTTAGTTAGGAAAGTCCATACTAGCACAAGCTGAGATGCTTGTAGTGTTTGTGCCTAACGAATAAATAAGTTAGGGAATAGTTGATGTCTATTACGGCGAATGAAACCTACGGATTTATCTATGGTGTAGTTCTTAAGGTGCCACAGTGACGATGGTCTTTGGAAACGAAGAAGTGGAACGGGTAAACCCCACAAGCTAGCAACCCAAATTTTGGTAGGGGCACGAGAATTAGAGGAATTCAACTCATAATTCTTGCAAAGTTATAATACTTTGAGATAAATGATTACCATTCTTTTAGAATACAGAATATGGCTTACATATGTATTTACATCAAATAGAAGACATGACAACATGTCTTTTATTTTAGGAGGTAGGAATGATTATAAAAAAAGCTGAATATTTAATAAGTGGTACTAAATTTGAACACTTTCCTAAATTAAATTATCCTGAATTTGTTTTTATTGGTAGATCTAATGTGGGAAAAAGTAGTTTGCTTAATGCAATTACGAATCGTAAAAATCTTGCTTATACATCTAGTAAGCCAGGTAAAACTATCACACTCAATTTTTATAATGTAAATGATGAAATTTTATTAGTAGATGTTCCAGGATATGGTTATGCTGAAAAAGTAAAATATGATCGACTTGCTTATGGAAAGATGATTGAAAATTATCTAAATTATTCTAAAAATTTAATTTCTTGTTTTTTGATTATTGATTCTCGACATAAACCTTCAGAAGATGATATTTTAATGTATAATTTTTTAAAACATTTAGAAAAACAAATTGTAATAATTGCAACAAAAATTGATAAAATTAGTAAAAATGAATTACAAAAAAATTTAGCATTAATAAAAAAAACTTTGAATTTAGAAACCAATGATTTAGTATTTTGCGTATCATCCGAAAAGCGAATAGGCATTGATTCCATACATAGTTATATTGAAAGTAAAGTTTCTAAAATTGAATAAAATAATTAAACCTTCATATAATATAATACCAATGATTATATGGAGGTTTTTTCATGGATTTAAAAATGAATTATAATTCTTTTATAAAATTAAAGGATTTTTTTAAAGTATTAAATATTAGTGCTGAAATTGATGAGTATAATGTAAAAAATGATACTTTAGAAGGTGTTTTACATATTAAAGGAAAATATTTAAGAAGAGATAATGTTAGTGAGGAATATTTTTTAGAAAAAATACCTTTTTCTATTGTAATAAATGATCAAGATTTTGAAGTAGAGGATATAAATTGTATTGATTTTGAATATATTGGAGTGGAAGGACGAGGTGTAGATGTCAGTTTTGACATTTTAGTTAAATATTTAGTTATTGAAGAGATACCTGTTATAACTTCTAGAAATGAAGGAATGGTAATGGTAGATATTTCTGAAAAACAAAGTGATATTGATGAAACATCTGAAAAGTTAGATACTCTAGTAGAAGATCATAGTACAGTAGATGTTCTAGTAAGGGAAGATGACAACAGTGAAGAGAATCTTGATGAGCAAGCAGAAGAAGTCATTGCAACCCCGCTAGAAGAAGATGAGTTTGAAATATTAAAAAAAGAAGAAACGGAAAGAATTGATAATTTATTAAAATCAACATTGAGTTTTAAAGATGATAATTTACCCACGGAAGAAATTGTAATAAGAGGATTAAAGGAAACAACCACTTTGATGAAAGTATATTATTATAAAAATGATGCCGAACTTGAAAGGGTATGTGACGAAAATAATATGTCATTAGATACTGTATTTAAGAAAAATCAAAAATTTGATTTTAATAAATATCATCGAGTGATAATAAATGACAAATAGCGAATATAGTATTGGAGTTCGAAAATTTATTCCTGATCTGGTTAAATATTATGAGATATCATTTGTTGATTATATTCCCATAACGCATAAAACATATAAACTTTCTACGGAGGATGGTCAGCATTATTTTTTAAAAGAAACAAATGATAATACTTTAAATAAATATCAATATCTTGAAAGTAAAGGAATTACTAATGTACTTTACCCTATTTTAAATAAAGAAAAAAGGTTTATTACGAAAACAAATAACCTTTCTTTTTATGTTAATGATTACCTTTCAAATATTCCTGTGCGTGATGATATTAAGGCTGCAAATTTATTTAATGAATTGAATGTTCTTCATCATCAAACTATAATTAGAAAAAATTTAGATCCTTCTAAAGCACGAATTAAATTTGATGAACTTTCAAGTCAACTTGATTATAAATTTAGAATGTTAGAATTATTGGTAAGAAAAGTTGAGAGTAAACCACTTGATATGTTTTCAATGCCAATTCTTGAAAATTATCATTATATATTAGATGCAAAACGTGAGTTAATTAAATTACAAAAAAGGATTATTAGTAGTGTAAAGGCTAAAGAAAGTGTCGAATATAGTTTTATACATAATAATCCTTCTATTGATCATTTATTAAATGTGAGAGGAGTAAACTATTTAACAAGCCTAGATCATGGCAAAATTGGGATAAGTTCGCTTGATATGGCTAAATTTTATGTATTGAATGAACACCTCGATATTGACTATAAGAGTTTAATTTTGAATGAGTATTATAATGAAAATCAGCTTTTTTATTATGATTATTTTAGATATTTGGTCCTTGTAATCTATATTAAAAGAATGAATGTTTCAATTGAAGAATATGTTAATGCTAATATGTTTGTCTCAACAGCTAATGTAATTCAAAGATATTTTCATAATTTTTCAGATTATCAAGAAGAGACTAGTAAACCAGATCAAACAAGCAATAATAACCAATACTAAATTAGCAAATGAAAACCAAAATATCGTAATAAAAAGTTGCCAAAAGAAAATACAACAAAAGTAATTACAAAGTTTGGAATAACCTCTTTTCATTCTAAGAAGATATGTATTAAACCATTTTTTCATTTTATCACCTTACCTATTTTAGTATATGTCAAATGCCCGTAAATGGTGAAAAAATTATTATATAATTTGACTAAATAAATAAAATATAGTATAATAAATAAGTCAAGTTAGGTGATTTTATGAAATGGTCAATTTCACAGCTAAAAAAAGTTCAAAAATTTCCTTTTTCATTTAGCGAAAACTTTGATTATAAAGATGCAATTAAAGATGTTAGTGATATTTTAAGTATTGATTTGGTTAAGGTAGATGGAAGCATTGATAAAATTGATGATGAAACATATCGTTTGACATATCATATGGATGTTCCTCTTACTTTACAATGCGCATTGACACTAGATCCAGTTAAATATCATATGGAAAAGGATTATGATGAAATTTATAGTATTTATGATCGTGATGATTGTTTTCTAATTGAAAAAAATACGATAGATTTATCAGAAATTGTTTGGAGTAATATTCTAATCGAGAAGCCGATTAATGTAACCTTGCCCAATGCGTATGAAATTTTGAGGCAACGTGGAATTAGTTTAGATGATACTATTAAACTTGATGAAGATGAAGAAATCCTTTTTTATTCTAATGGAAAAAAAGAGGAATAGAATTAGAAAGAGGTGTTCTCATGGGAGCTATAGCTCAACAACGTCGTGTTTCTAAAACTCGTAAACTTAAACGTCGTACTCATTATAAATTAGAAGTACCAGGAATGGTTGTTTGTCCAAATTGTGGTGAATTAAAGTTATCACATCGAGTTTGTCCAGTTTGTGGTCATTATAATGGGAAGAAAGTTAAAGAAATTAAGGTTAAAGAAGAGAAAACCGACAAAGAAAACTAATAAAAATATTAGTACACAACTTGAAGACGCATCATAGGATGCGTTTTTCTTTTAATAGAATTAGAGGTAAAAATGGAAATGAAACATATATCGGTATTATTGAATGAGGCTGTTGAAGCCTTAAATTTGAGAAAAGATGGTTTGTATGTTGATTGCACTTTAGGTGGTGGTGGTCATTCAAGTCTTATATTATCCAAAATTCCAAATGGACATCTTTTTGCTTTTGACCAAGATGCATATGCAATTGATGTGGCAAGAGAAAAACTTAGTTTAGTAGCAGATAACTTTACTATCATAAATAGTAATTTTTCTAATATTAAGGAAGTATTAAATCAAAGGGGTGTCTCAGGAGTAGATGGCATTTTATATGATTTGGGAGTATCAAGTTTTCAAATAGATTTACCTGAAAGGGGATTTAGTTATAGATTAGATGGACCACTTGATATGAGAATGAATCAAAATCAAACGTTAGATGCCTATACTATAGTTAATACTTATAATGAAGAGCGTTTAAAGAAACTTTTATACGAATATGGTGAGGAAAGATATGCACCATTAATAGCTAAAAAAATAGCAATTGAAAGAGAAAAAAAGCCAATAACTTCAACTTTAGAATTAGTCGATATTATAAAAAAGGCCGTTCCTGCTAATTATTTGCGATTAGGACATCCTGCTAAACAGACATTCCAAGCAATTAGGATTGAAGTTAATAATGAACTAGGAATTTTACGAAAAAGTTTGGAAAATGGTCTAACGATGTTGAATCGTGGCGGCAGAATGGTGGTAATTTCTTTTCATTCGTTAGAAGATAGAATTGTTAAAAAGTTATTCAAAGAAAAGACAACACTAAATTTACCAAAAGGACTACCTTTTATTCCATCTGGATATGATATTGAGTTTGAATTAGTTAATCACAAAATCATTATTCCAAGTGATGATGAATTAACAACTAATACTCGATCACATAGTGCAAAAATGCGAGTTATTCAAAAAAAATAAAAATACCTATCGTAAGATGTAATGTCATAGGAATATTTTTATATATAGAAAGCGGTATCAAGAATATTATATCGCTTCTTTTTCTTCTTGAGTAGGAAATACGACTTGTTTCACATTATTAAAGTTAAGAACAACTTTTTATAAATTTTTCTGCTTTGCAGTATTTCCAATTTTTAATAATATGTGAGATATATGATGCTATATAAACTTATGGTAGATATAAGGAATTGATTTTTTCGACGATGTATGATATAATGATAAAAATTCAAGTAGATAAAATGGGAGCAAAAACTATGTATAATTCACAACTGACAACATTTATATAGGTAGCAGAAAGCGGCAGTTTTACAAAAGCGGCAGAAGCATTGTTTATTACACCGACTGCTGTTATGAAGCAAATAAATACTTTGGAAGAACGGATTGGTATAACTTTGTTTGCACGAACTAATCATGGCTTGCAACTTACTGAAGCTGGAAAGAGTTTTTTGCAAGACGCAAGGTATGTTATCGACTACTCTAATCGTGCTATTGAAAAAGCAAAAGAGATAGATGATAAGGATAAACAACAGTCAATTCGTATCGGTACGTCGATAATGACACCTGCCAAATTCCTATTAGATGTGTGGTCAGAAATACAAAAGTTTAACCCATATTTGAAAATCGAATTAATACCATTCGAGAATACACCGATACATTCAGTCGAAATCTTGCGGAATCTCGGAAAACATATAGACATTGTAGCGGGACTTTATGATGATCGTTTTTTAGAAGAGCGAAAATGCAAGGCAGCGCATTTGTACGACAAAAAACTCTTGTTTGCAATTCCGGTAACCCATCCGCTTTGTGGAAAGGCGAAAATCGAATTGTCTGACTTGAAAGGCAAAAAGGTTTTACTTATTCGAAAAAATTGGAATGAATACATAGATGAATTGCGCGCTGATTTAACGGCAAATGGGACGGAGATAGAAGATTTTGATATGTTCAATCTAAATGCGTTTAATAGAGCGGCACAAGAGAATATTCCTATTATTACAGTAGAAGGCTGGGAGGACGTGCATCCACTTCTTCGTATCGTTCATGCAGATTGGGAATATCGGATTCCGTTTGGAATTTTATATTCACCGATACCGACGAAACAAGTAAAAGATTTTATCGTCGCTTTACAAACAATATCATTGCAATAAAAATACATTTGAAAGTATAAGCAGGTCGCAAAATAGCGAGCTGTTTTTTTGTATATACTTAAAGTTTATACACTAAACAAACTTGCAATTCCTTTTTGACAGTTATAGTGATATACTATAATTGTCAAAAAAATAAGTTTGGAGGAATTAAAAATGTATTATATAACTTTTAACAAAGGGTTTTCTATGAAAAACATTTTTAAGACTATCTTATGCGTGATATTAGGTGTGTTTTTGATGTTTTCCACAGTTGCTTGTAATAACAATAAGGATGGTGAAAACCCAATGCCGTTAGATTATAACCGTCCGTTAGATCCTACAATTGATATGAATTTCGAGGTAAAATCAAACATACTCGTCGCATATTTTTCAAAGACAAATACAACGGCAGACGTAGCAAACAAGATTGCAGAATATACGGGGGCGGATATATTCGAAATTGAAAGAAAAGAACCTTATCCCGAAACCTATACGCCAACGACCGAAGAAGCGAAAGTGGAGAAAAGTGCCAACTTATAAATGTTAAAATAAAAGTACCCAATTGTGTTCATGTAAGAATCCCCAATTC
>ERZ1643251.2250-NODE-2250-length-19982-cov-5.295729_pt1 | contig 19982 bp, 23 predicted proteins | sample MGYA00579261_ERZ1643251 | MGnify/ENA primary metagenome ERZ1643251 (study PRJEB29033, sample SAMEA4952267) | chicken gut metagenome | biome: Broiler Chicken; feature: Gastrointestinal Tract; material: Caecum | place: Ireland | collected 2018 | study: Broiler... | reverse complement strand
CCACTGGGCAGGGTGTGCTGGGCGGAAATATGTGGGCGTATTGCCTTAATAATCCCATTATTTTTGCGGATACCAGTGGAACTAGTGTAACGGTTTGTGTTTTAGGCATAACTTTTACAGTAGCCGAAATTTTAGTGGGTACACTGCTCGTGGTTGCCTTGGTGGATGTCTTGATCAATGGAACTGAGTCTCTTCCAGCAGTTGTAGTCTCAGCCGTTACAGATGGTGCTGCCATTGTGGCCGAAAGCATTTCAACCGTAATACCTATGCCAACCCATACTGGCGTTGTATCCAGGGGAAGTGGAATTACGGTCGCATCAAAAGACACGGATATTAATCAAAGATCCGATAAGCCTATTGGTAGGAGAAAAAAGTATAAAACAAAAAAAGAGGCTAAAGAAGCAGCTAAGAAAGCTGGAAAGGGCAATGAGCCCATACATCATCCTAACGGAAGCCATGGCCCCCATTATCATCCTAACATAAAGCTTCCGTCCAAATTAACACCTAAAATGCCGAGGCCCTATGATCATTATTACTATGGAGGTAGTGGAATCCGTGTGCGCACAAAATAATAGTTTGATTGAAAAAATTTGGGATATAATTTCTGCGGGGGCGGTCTCTGCAATGGAAGATTTATTAAAAAGTGGATGTGATCTTCTTGCAATAGAAAAAGAGTCAGACTATACGTTATTAGAACAAGCCTGTACTTGTGGAGACTTGAGTATGGTCAAATGGTTGTATGAGAATGAAATCAAATTCAAGAAAGAACGTTATGAGTTAAGCTACGCTGCCGCCAAAAACAGAGTAGATGTCTTATGCTATTTACTGTCTTCGGGAGCAGATCCCAGTGGTGTGGATGAGACTGGAAGGAATGGTTTGCACTGGGCGGCGCAAGAAGACTACCGTGACGTATGTTCTCTGCTGCTAAAGAATAAATGCTGTGTAAATCAAATGGAATCGTCTGGGCAAACACCGCTTTATATTGCCGCGGCGGAGAACAGTCACATAATCGCAGAAAAGCTGCTTCAAGCAAATGCGGTTGTTGATTTGTGTGGTATATTTGATGGCACAACACCCTTTATGATTGCATGCAAATATGAGCATTTTTCTATATGCGATCTTCTTTTGAGTTGCGGCGCGGATATTGACGCGTGTGATTCGGAGGGGCGTACAGCCTTGTTTTATGCCAGTGTATGTTGTGCGCAAAATCAAATACAGTATTTAGCTTCGAAAGGAGCTGACCCATCCATACCAGATAGCGGAGGTATAACCCCAAAAGATATTGCTAAGAATATGACTCTACAAAAAATGCTATATAATAAACTTTATATTGAAGATTAAAGTATGATTATGCGCATAAAGCAGAGCGACCTACGTATTACAGTGCAAATGGAGTTGTAACTCAGTGGAAGTTAATATAAACAAGCAACGCTTTGGTTGCTTACATTGAAGAAACATTGTCAATAGCATGTGGCTTGCTTATAAAACGTTTTGGAGGCGACTATATATAAAGAAAAATTGCGCTGAGAATTAAGATATGCGTCTGATAATGTTTCGTTTAATGTAGTGCCCTGTTCAAGAAATATTTTTAGCGTATTGTCGTTCACATTTGGATGCATACATCTATTAAATTGCTGGAGAGATGGCAGGAAATTAACAATTCAAACAAAGGCCGGGGAAGAATTTTTCCCCGGTCTTTGTTGTTAGACATTTCAGATACTTCTGAATTCTCCTTAACAGTCAACAATGGACGGAAGCGGCACGCGCGTGGTAGAATATACATACGATGCATGGGGCAAGTTGATCTCAACCAGCGGAAGCCTGGCAAGCACGTTGGGAGCAGACAATCCCTTCCGCTACAGGGGCTACTATTACGACACAGAAACCGGGCTGTATTACCTTATGACGCGGTATTACGATCCGGAGGTGGGGCGGTTCCTTTCGGCGGATGTATATCTTTCCACTGGGCAGGGTGTGCTGGGGAATAACCGTTTTGCTTATTGCAATAACGATCCGATACTGTTTTATGATAGCGATGGAACCAGCCCAATTACGCCTATTTTAAACTTAATAGATTTCAGCGCAATTCATAAGATGGTGCAGATCAGTATTTTAAAAGAATTGGGAGGCACAGCAAAGATGGAGGTCTATGTAAAAACGGACAATGGGCGAATCGGGTTTTTGGATATCTATGATTTGAGCAACAATTGGTATTATGAAGTCAAAAGCAAGGGCGCATCCCAAAGAGCTACTACGGAAAGACAGATGGCTCGTTATGAGAGCTCAAAAGTTGTATCTACAGGGAAAAGACCTAAACCAGGACAAGCAAAGCTTTCTGGGAGCTTTTCATATGGGCTATGGGATGTAGAATATAGCAGTAGCAGTAAAAAGAATGGCTTGGTTGTATACACTCCAACCTATAATTGGAAAAAGGCCGCATCTGTGGGTAGTGGTATTGCGGTAGCAGTTGGTGCAGCATTAATCGTGTATTACACTGGCGGGCTGATTGAGTATAAGGGCTTCTCTACATCGCCCGGAAGCCTTATGCCACCGATATCATACACTGCATAGCGGCATGAAGCAAAACGAATTGAAGGAGGAAAGCAGCGTGGATATCACTGATATCATGAAACAAAGTATTCTTATACGTTCTGAACCAATAGATGGAAGAAAAATTATGTTGGAGATATCCTTCCAGGATCTTGATACAGAACAGTTCCCGCCCATTTTGGCTGTGATATTGGAACGGTTTCTTATACCGCTTTCGTCTAAATGCGTTTGCGATCTAGAATGTGAAGATCGGAGGCTCAAGGCGGAGAAATTACAGGCAACATTCATGATGCACCTGGAAAAGAATAGGTGCCCATCGGCTACGGCGGATATATTTTTCAAGGACGGCCCGATAAAAAAGAAGGGAGATTTACGGGGGTTTTACTATCCACAGCATGGAAGCCGGCCTAATCCATATTCCGATGTATCGGCTGATTATAGGCGAACGCTTGTTGAGATGTTTGGAGAAAAATTAAATGGCCCGTGTGATGCAGATTCCTTCATGCAGCTTGTTTCAATTGAAAAAACCCAATTTCTCGCTACGCCGAATTGGTCCGAAGCCGGAATGATTTTATTAAGCGATCTTTCCAGCTTTACAGCGGGCCGGTACTCATTACGGGTTCATATTCGAGCAGCAGTTTCAGCGTTCGAGCAGCAGGAGTTGATTGCGTTTTTTGCGGAACTTGCAACGGAGCTGGCATCGATCAATGACACCTGTAAAGGCGCTGTAATGCTGGACTCTAATGGTGGGCAATATCTCTTTGCCCATGCATCCATGTTCTCGAGCCTCCCCTCCTATAAACCGTTCTGGCTGGATGGAAAGGAAACGCATCCTTATAATTGGTATAACAGCCATTATTTGCTGGGAGCAGAATGGTTCAACATCTTGCCGCAGCGTTTTTATGCGGCACTGGAACCCCGGCTGGAAACCATAAAGGATGATCGGTGCTTTCAAGTAACGCGCCTTGCAAATGGAAATACGATTGTGCGGTTTACCAAAGGGCTGATGGAGATGAACCTGCAGGATATGTATGCGATTCGAAATGTTCTGGCGCCCATGCTGCGCCCCGGAGTCGGGTTTGTGCATAACGGGTGGGATTTCCGACAAAGATGGGAGATGCGCCCCATTCAAAAGGGGGAATTCCATATTATGAAGAACGGATCGGTTGTGCTCAAATACAATCTGGAAAGCGCGCCTTATATTGATAAACAGTATCTTTGCCCAAGCTGGAATGAGCGGTTCTAAAGGCATACCGCATTCGGTTTTACGTCTGGAGCGTTTCCAATGTTCCAGCAGGCATCGTGTCAAACATATGGGGCGCAAACAATCCCTTTCGGTTGTTGCTGTAACTCTATAGCCTCAAAAATGTTGGAAGTAGCGTCAAGGTTGGCATTGGGGAAGGAGGAGATAGATTAACATGACCGTAATCGAGCGGCTAAAAGCAGAGATTCGATCGTGTAGGAATTCAATAGGAATTGTAGCCGATGTTTTGTTTACAGCTTTGCTATTATTTCCGCCTTTAATTGTGGAACGGCTTCAATTTAGCCTTTTTGCAGTAATTTCATTTGGCGAATGGCTGCGACTATACCGTTTGCTGTTCCAGGGAGGCAAGGAATGCGCAACGCGCTGGGCTATCTGCTATAAGACTTTCTGTTGGGGGAGTTTAGCATTATTGCTGTTAACTGTGATTATTAACAGTATCCGATTATTTGGAAGTGATTCAATCGTTTATGACATCGTTGTTTATATCTTAGTGGGCGTGATTGCTGCGTTAATTGCGGTGGACATTGCACTTCTACTCAAATCTGACGATGGCATGGAGATGGCAGAGAAATAACATGCACCAGGGCCGGCAGCCAGATAACTGGCTGCCGGCTATTTAACACATATAGAGGGTATTGCAAGCCTAATGGACGGCAGCGGCACGCGCGTGGTAGAATATACGTACGATGCATGGGGCAAGTTGATCTCAACCAGCGGAAGCCTGGCAAGCACGTTGGGAGCAGACAATCCCTTCCGCTACAGGGGCTACTATTACGACACCGAGACCGGGCTGTACTACTTGACGACAAGGTATTATGATCCCGAGGTTTGCCGCTTCATTTCCGCAGACGTTTACATGACCACCGGGCAGGGCGTGCTTGGCGGGAATATGTGGGCGTATTGTTTGAATAACCCGGTTCTTTATTCCGATACGTTCGGGGAAAGCGTTACGGTTTGCATCCTTGGCGTAACATTTACCCTCGTTGAACTGCTTGTTATTGGTGTAGCAGTTGCGGTCGTAGCGGATATACTGATAAACGGGGAAGAAGCGCTGGTGATAAAGGCTGCAGAAGGGGTAGCTGGAGCAGTTGAAGCCATTGCGCAGATATGGCAAGTCGTAGAGACTGTAGTAACTCATCCTTTCAGTATAGGATCAGGGATTACCATTGGTTCGGGCATCTCTGTTGTTCAAGCGAAAACCAAGGGCAAGGAGAATCAACGAGATACCGGTTTAATTGGTACGTCAGATGCTGAGATTGCTCGACGAATTAAAGACCCGAATACCTCAAAAAAGGAAAAGAAAAGATTGCAAAAAGAACAAAAAGCGCGAGGAAACCGGAATAAATCAAAAAGAGCAGAATACTCGAAAGGAATGTCGCGTAATGAAATCAAATGAAAAAGAGATGTTCCTGTTTGACTTATGCGACAGGTATGATCCTCAGAAATATGCGACGAATAAAAGTGTCCTATGCAAGTTAGCGGGAGATAGATCTCCTTTTGTGCGAAGCCTGGTCGCAAGAGTCGCGGCAGCCTATGCAGATGATTTTATGCATGACATACTTATGGGTCTGGCGGGCGATCGCAATGATCTAGTGCGAGTCGAAGCGGCAGATTCACTGAGCGTGTACGCAGATGAAACGTCATATCAGCAACTGATACATATGGCACAGGATCAATACTATTTGGTAAGGGGATATGCGGTTAATGGCATAGGCGTAATTGGAAACACTGATGAGAGAAGAGCAAAGAGCCTTGCTTTTATACAGGACAGGTTGCCAAAGGAGCATCGAAACTTTAATCGATTGTCTTGCTACCAAGCACTATACTCTTTAGGAGAAGAAGCTGAATTGCAGCATATGCTTAGGATATATCCGAAGCAGAATTACAGAAATCAATGTTATATAATTAACTTCCTTGAGGAAATTCTTTCAGATGAAACCCGTGATACAATAATAAGTTTTTCTGAGCGTGAGTTGAAAAGATGTAAGGTCGATTCTGTAAGAGAATCGTTAATGAGGCTGCTTGAGTGTAATAAAAAGCAAACGTGTCCTAATACTTTAGGCTACATGCAAGAATAACGTGACCAACGCTATAAAGAGGGCTGCTTTTACCTTGTAAGCGATTCGTTTCTTGTTTTGTACGAAGTATCACCGTATCACCAGCCTGCTCATGGCGCAGGTGCAGGGCAGCGGCGCGAGCCAGGTGAAGCAGCTCTACTCCTACGATGCGAATGGCGATGTAGTCAGCGTCAATTACAACGGGACAGAGTATTATTACCTGCGCAACGGGCAGATGGATATCGTCGGCCTAATGGACGGAAGCGGCACGCGCGTGGTAGAATAAACATATGATGCATGGGGCAAGTTGATCTCAACCAGCGGAAGCCTGGCAAGCACGTTGGGAGCAGACAATCCCTTCCGCTACAGGGGCTACTATTACGACACAGAAACCGGGCTGTATTACCTTATGACGCGGTATTACGATCCGGAGGTGGGGCGGTTCCTTTCGGCGGATGTATATCTTTCCACTGGGCAGGGTGTGCTGGGCGGAAATATGTGGGCGTATTGTGGAAATAATCCAGTGCGCAGAGTGGAGATATTGGGGCAATCATGGGAAGACATATGGGAACTATTTGGCAGTCTGTTCGGTGTTGGCGGTGAAACTGTTGTCGAAAAATCGATAACGAAAGAATATAATTATATTTTTGTTTCTTTTGAAGTAAGCGATTCGGTCAGCCATAGCGAGCCTTTTGGCAAAACAGATGCACAAATTGTACTTTTTTCAAACAATACAAATGGAAAGCGTTCTGATTTTGGTGTTAGTGTTAACGCATTTGAAACATCAGCTTCCGTCTATGTATTTAGTTCTGCGGACAGTCTGTCTGTTGGCAGTGGCATTTCGGTTGGGGTTGGCTCAAAAAGCTATAGCGCTGAATTGGATGTTTCACTTAAAAATCTATCTGTTGGATTGACGGGTTCAAGAAGTCATGAAGCTGAAAAGAAAAAGCGCCATACCAAGAGTGCTTCTGTAAGAGTTAACTTAATTCCTGTTGCAGTGATCATAGGAACAGTTTATGGCACGAGTGGTATTGGACGCCCCGCACCAGCAATCGGTTCTAGGATTATAATCAAATAAACGAGTGGGGGGTACTGATGTTTGGCATTGTTCGCAACATAGCTGTGCTTGCTGTGATAGCAGGATTATGGTTCGCTTGTAAGCCGTTCCAGAAGTGGCTACGTAAAAGAAAAACTCCGTGGTTGATTCTTGTAGCAGGATATGTATTGCTAATATTTTTGTGCAACTTCATCGTTCCGGAAGCCACCTTAATAGGCTTTGATTCACCTTTGGCTGCATATGCATATGTAAAAAGCCCTGGAGAAGCAGACTATGAACAGATGATTGATTGTGAAACATCAACGTTGCTTATAACGCGTAAAGGAACAAACAATGTTTTCCCCAGCATCTTGCTAAAGAAGGAAGGAAAATGGTATATCACTCCACCGTTTTCATTTTCATTTAAAAATGCATTTGAATATAAAACAGCTTTATGTGCTGCTTGTCTTGCCTATCCGCAACTAGATGAAACTTATTGGTTTCTATTTGGCATGGATGGAAGCGTGGGAGAAAGCATTGTAACCTTAAATGCCGAGCTGCCTAAAGTTATAATGGAGGCAGAAAATCTAGACGGAAAAACCGATTATGATCGCGTTTATGTTTTACCGGCAAATACAACTAGAGTAGAGCTTGGCATTGATGGCGAAATTGCTGCTACATATAAGCTGAATGAAAATGGTTGGGAGTTGTGCCTCAACTAAGGATCAAACAAAGGCAGGGGGATTTTGGCCCCCTGCCTTTACGGACACTTATGAATTACTTTGGGCATACCTCTATAACAACTGAAATACCATAATGGACGGAAGCGGCACGAAGGTGGTAGAATAAACATACGATGCATGGGGCAAGTTGATCTCAACCAGCGGAAGCCTGGCAAGCACGTTGGGAGCAGACAATCCCTTCCGCTACAGGGGCTACTATTACGACACAGAAACCGGGCTGTATTACCTTATGACGCGGTATTACGATCCGGAGGTGGGGCGGTTCCTTTCGGCGGATGTATATCTTTCCACTGGGCAGGGTGTGCTGGGCGGCAATATGTGGGCGTATTGCCTTAATAATCCAATCCTTTATTCAGATACATTTGGGGAAAGCGTAACAATTTGTATCCTTGGTGTAACGTTCAGTCTGGTAGAATTGGTTGTTGCAGTTGCAGCTATTGTGATTGTAGCAGATGTGCTGATAAACGGAGAAAACTCATTATTAGCAAGGGCAGCGTCCAGCGTAGCGGAAGCTGTTGAAACTGCCGCTGAAACCAATACTGAAATTTGGAAAGCTGTAGAAGCTGTAATAACGCATCCAGAACGATTTACAACGGGATCCGGCATTATTGTTGGGTCGGGGACTCTTATTGGGTCAATCATATCAATCGTTGAGGATAAGAAAGATCCAGATCCATATGCGCGGCCAGGGCAAAAAAAGCAAAATCGTGAAGTAAAAGAAAAAAGAGGAAAAAAGACAATTTTAAAAGCCGTTCGGGGAAACGACGGATACAACCACCTAAAAAGCATACCCCTGGACGAGAACATCAAAAGTATTGAAGAGGCGTTGGATGCATATTTGGACAATTACAACTTGGGAAAAATATTACGATCTATCTAATCCCAAACATAGAACGGGACTGCGTACTCGGTTTGAAAAAGGGATTGATCCCGAAGTAAGAGCCGCGTGCCTACGGTTTTGTGTATGGTTGCGTGCGGAGTATTTTTTCCCAATTCGAATCCCAATTTATTTTAAACAAGCTGAGAGAATTAGAGCGATGGACGGAGAAATGGTTTGCGCAACCTTTTTCGAGCCGATTAACAAGCATGATGAACCATATGCACGTGTTGCGACTGGGGATTATCAACAACTAAAGGAAGAGATGGGACGTGATGACGCGCTTGCTTCTGTTCTGCTGTCTGTTGCGCATGAACTAACGCATTATTTTCAATGGATCAATGTTCTTAAGCTTACAACAATTGGAGAAGAAAGGCAGGCGTCGAGGTATGCGCGCATTATTTTGGATGAGTATGCTGATGATGTCGAACATCCGTAAAAATTAAATGAAGACAGACGTCCAAGACTGAGACTCCACGACGTATTAAAATCAGAAAAGATTGCAAAAAACGCGAGAAATCCTAAATTAATTAGAAGGATCAGAATAGGAATGTCGCGTAGATGAAATAAAATAAGAAAGAGGTGCTGCTAGTTGACTTATGCGAACGATATGACGTTGAGAAATATGCAAACAATAAGAAATTCTTTCAGGTGAAACTCGAGATGTTATTATCAGTTTTTCTGAGCATGAATTAAAAATGCAAGATGTATTCTGTAAAAGAAACGCTAGCAGAACTGATCAAATTCAATAAAAACAAACGAATTCTAAGATTTAGGATAGAATACAACAAAAGAGCGAAACAAATTCAAAGGCAATATTTTAAAGTATCCTAGTGCCAATGCAACCAGAAAGTTATTAAGCATTAATGAAAGCAGAGAATTCTCTCTGCTTTCATTTTTACAATAGCATAGGATGCTTAAAAACGGATCTTTAAGATCTCATTTGCACTACGATAACGCGGGCAACATTATTGAAAAGAAGAAATATGCCTACGGTGCCGAAACGTTAGGGACGACCACGGATGCCATAAGCTATGGTTTGGTATGGATAGTCGGATATAGTGGGCCTAATGGACGGAAGCGGCACGCGCGTGGTAGAATATACATACGATGCATGGGGCAAGTTGATCTCTACCACCAGTACCTTAACGAGCACGGAATGCTGCCTATTTAACCTCCACGTCCGTAGAGCAAGCCAGCGCTTCGATTTGGTTCATACATGCCGCGATACGCCGAATGGCCTTAGCCTGCATCCGTTTGAGCGTTCGTTCGGAGCGCCCATTCATAATCCCCCAAACTTTATCGTATTCGGTTTGTGTTTTGGCCCAGTCAAGCCCTTGGATCATGTGCGTCTGTATCACGAACCGCTCGTCGTCCGGTAACAACTGCAGCCAACAATCAATTATGCTTTTTTTGTGAAGCAATTGAGTGTGCTGCTGCTTCAATGCTGTGTAATTGTATTGCCCGCAGGGAAAATCATTTTGCATTTGCAACATATTTCCAATGATTGCGGCTTTTGCGCACACTTGACGATATTCGCATAAATTTTCAACGATTGTTGAAATAGTATGTTGCATAATAATATCTCCCCTACCCAATCCATCATTTTGAGATCAACCATGCCGCAAGCTTAAACAGCACATTCGTCAAGCCCCCAATGTAATGCTCCATATACAATAGAGCATTACATGAATGCTGAAGTTTAATGCGTGGCAATCATGGCTTTCATTGATCCAGTCAATTATTAATTCGCATATCTTGTGCTATAAAGGGACAGAAACAACAATATAGTTTTAAAAGTTTCCTAAGGCTAAAATTGTTTAGGTATATCGAGCTATGTATTATACCTCAAACAAGATTGGAATGATGCTTTGCGACATTATATGGGCACCATAGGGGGACAATGGGGCGCTAAAAGAGAAAAGTGTGGCAAACGTCAGAAGATTCATCAATATAGCGAAATATGGGTGAAACAGCTTTGATTTTGCATTTATGGATGATATGTTTTCTGAAATTTCATTCATGCCTTGGGATGTATGGAGGATATATCCCATGTTTTATCGCATGGGAAAAGCAGATACGGCAATGCTCCAGAGGCAAAGAAAAGGCTACATCGTAAAGTGCTTTAAAATGCTAAAGATGCAGAAGCGTATTGAGCACGTCGAAGGAATAGGGGAAATGAACTTGCAGCACGGTAAACTGGAATTGTAGAGATCATAGTATGGCATTTCATTGATCGTATCCCAAATGATTCCACATGGATGGCAGAGCATTTGGCTGTTAATTGCAACGCCAACGCCCTAATTCATTCTATCATTCTATAGATGCATCACGAAACTATATTCTTTTGATACCTGTATCTTCCAGACAATGGTTTATGTTCAACTTACGACCAAACGGATAAGGAGAGCCAAGCTTGGCCGCCAGATGCGCGCGTTTTCTGCCAAACATCTATTGCAAACACCAACAAAGGCTAAGCTACCTTGTAGGAAAAGGGGCGATCTGATAGAATGTGCTTATATGCTTGGATGCAAATTAGGAATAATTTAGATGCTTTCAAAAATGAAAGAATACTTGGAAAAGCTGCGGCAATGCCGCATCCAACGGAATTTGGAGAGGGACATAAAATGCAGTTCGGGATGCCCACTTTGTTGGAAACCAATACGTTTGAATCGTGCGCGGCGCTTTGCAGGGAACTTGGGCTGGGTTTTGTAGAGCTCAATATGAACCTGCCTCAGTACCAATTGGACGCAATCGATGTTTCGTATTTTAAAAGAATTGCTGCGCAATATGGAATCGGCTGTACGATTCACCTTGATGAAAACCTCAACGTAAGCGATTTTAACCCGTACATCGCGGAAGGATACCGGCGCACTGTGCGGGAGACCATCGGAATCTGCAAAACGCTCGAAATCCCCATTCTTACAATGCATTTTCCGCGCGGCGTCTATTTTACGCTTCCAGAAGGGAAAACGTATCTCTTTTCCGCTTATCGCCATCGTTACTTGGAAAGCATTTTGGACTTTCGGGTGATGTGCGAAGAGGCAATCGGCGACTCTGGTATCATGATCTGCATCGAAAACAGCAATGGATTCCTTCCTTTTCAAAAAGAAGCGATCTGCCTGCTGCTGGAATCTCCTGTTTTTGGCCTAACCTATGATATTGGCCACAACCATAGTTGCGGCGGCCTTGATGAACCATTCATCATGCAAAACAAAGGTAAACTGCGCCATATGCATGTGCATGATGCACAGGATGGGAAAGACCATTTAGCGCTCGGTTCCGGCGCGTTGGAGCTAAACGCATATTTAGCGTTGGCGGAAGCAACGGGATGCCGGGTGGTTTTGGAAACAAAAACGGCCGAGGGGCTCAAACAGTCCCAACGCTGGGTGCGCAAAAATGGTTTTATGGCGTAAATGGGCGGGAGATTAATGCCATGATCCTAAGCGCAAGTCGGAGAACGGATATTCCTTGCTTTTATTCCGAATGGTTTTGCAATCGCCTTCAAGCGGGGTATGTTGATGTGCGCAACCCCATGCATCCACATGCGGTCAGCCGGGTGCCGTTGTCGCCGCAGGTTGTAGACGGGATCGTGTTCTGGACGAAGAACCCGGCGCCTATGCTGAAGAGGCTGGATGCTCTGCAGGACTATGCTTATTACTTTCAGTTTACTTTAACGCCATACGGGGCGGATATAGAAAAAAGGCTCCCGCCCAAGAACGAAATTGTTGCCACCTTTCGAAAGCTGTCTGCGGCGATTGGAAAAGAGCGGGTTGTTTGGCGCTATGACCCCATCTTTATCAATTCAACGTATACGGTGCAGCGTCATGTAGCATGTTTCCGAAGGCTTTGCGATCAGCTTTCGAGTTACACGGAAAACTGTACGGTGAGCTTTATCGATTTGTATAGGAAAATCCAGCGCAGCATTGCGCCATATGGTATCGCCCCGCCGAATGATTCGCAGATAGAAGAGCTGATGGGTTGCTTCAGCGAGATCGCATGCGCGCGGTCGATTGCTCTGGATGTATGCGCAGAAGAGATCGACCTAACGCGTTTTGGGTTCGCGCGGGCGCAGTGCATCGAAAAACGCCGCTTGGAACGGATCGGGCAATGCACGCTTAACGCTGCAAAAGATAAAAATCAACGTGCTGCGTGCGGGTGCTTGGAAAGCATAGACATCGGCGCATATAACACCTGCAAGAATGGTTGTGTTTATTGTTATGCCAACTTGAATGGAACACGCGTGGAACGCCAGTGTAGCGCGTATGATCCGAAAGCTGCTTTGCTTTGCAGCGTGCCTGGACCGGAGGATCGCGTTTTCAAGCGGAATGCAGTGTCGCTTAAGGTAGCACAGCTTGATTTTTGGGAGGATGTGAAAAAGTGATAAACATACTGCTTGAGAATACACAAATTGATGTGCTGTGGCTTTACAGTTCGCTTAAAAAGTATATTAAGCCCAATTCCCGGGTTGCCGTTGTTGCGCTTTCCTTTAAGGAAAACCGCGTTCGGAATCTTGAGGATTGGGATGCGCTCTACAGCAAAGAAAATGGGAAATACTATGGAAGCATCGCTGGCGGATTGCTCTCCTATGGCATACAGGAAGAAAACATTTCGTTTCTAAATTGGTTTAAGGACACCAAAGAAACCGCAGCACGGACAGTGGAGATGGCGGATATCGTTTACTTTCTCGGAGGTTTGCCGGACCGGATGATGGAGCGGATCCGTGCGCTGGAGCTTTAGGATGTTTTGCTGGCGCATGATGGGATCGCTATGGGCTATAGCGCAGGAGCGCTTGTTCAGCTTGCAGAATACCATCTTTCTCCCGATACGGATTATCCCCGGTTTACCTATCAAAAAGGGATCCCGTATCTGCACGGCTTTTATCTCGAGGTTCATTATGAAGGCACGGAAGAGCAGAATGCATCCATTGAGCGCGTGCTTGCGGAACGAGGAAAAACCGTATATGCTACCGCATACAACGCCGGCGCGATCCTAATCGATCATGGAACAATCGAGTTGCTTGGGGATGTGCACGTATTTCGGAAATAGTGGATGCGATTGCCATCGGCTTGGACGCGAACTGGCGCAAGCTGGATTTTAGAAAGGAAAGAAAGCATGCAAAACGAATACATTGAGCTTATTCCAGCGGATGCATCGCTTGCGGAGCAGCTGGCCGAGTATTATCGGCGCAACAGAGAGTTTTTAGAAGCATTTGAACCTGCACGCAGCGAGGCATTTTTTCTGCAGCATATCAAAGGGAAATCTTGGAAAAGGAAGTGAGCGCCTGGCGGGAAAAAACAGCGTTTCGCTTTTATATAAGGCCGGCTGGGGAATCGGGAAAGATCATAGGCATGATTGGGCTTAACAATGTGATTTGGGGAGCGTTTTGCTCCGCTTTTATGGGATATAAGCTGGATGCAGCCTATATTAACCGCGGTTATATGTCCATGGCGGTGGAGATGGTGGTGCAATATGCCTTCGACACGCTGGAACTTCATCGCATCGAAGGCAATGTGATGCCAAGAAATGCGGCATCCCTAAGGGTGCTTGCAAAGAACCATTTTATAAATGAAGGGATTTCGAAGTATTACCTTAAAATCAATGGACGTTGGGAAGACCATGTGCATATGGTGCGGATTAACTATGCGTTGCATTGAGCTGGACAAGAGCACCTCCAAATATGTGCAGCCCCCTTGCAAGCAGGCTGCAGTAAGCATATAATAATAGGGAAATTGCGGCAGGACGCCGCTTGAATGAGGTGGATAGCATGGGACTGTTTGAAACGATCAACGCGCAGGCAAACGCTGCACTGGACGAGCTGTTTGCGGCGGCAGATACGCTGCATGCAGGAGATATTTTCGTTGTGGGTTGCTCTACCAGTGAAGTTATGGGGAAGATGATTGGAACAGGATCAAACGTGGATGCTGCAAAGGCAATCATGGATGCGATTTTGCCACGTGTGCGGGAACGCGGGCTCTTTCTTGCGGCGCAATGCTGCGAGCATTTGAACCGTTGTCTTGTAGTGGAACGCGGCTGCATGGAGAAATTTGATCTGCAGCAGGTATGGGTGAAGCCGCAGCTTCATGCTGGTGGCGCATTTTCTATGGAAGCGGTTGCTCGCTTCGAGGATCCTGTAATGGTGGAAGACTTGCATGGCCGCGCTTGTGCGGGCATGGATATCGGCGGCACGTTTATCGGCATGCATCTGCATCCAGTAGTTGTTCCCGTGCATGCTAAAACACGGAAAATTGGCGAGGCAAATCTTTCTATGGCCCGCACGCGTCCCAAATATGTAGGCGGCCCTCGCGCACAATATGATGAAATGCCAAAACCCAAAGCCTAAGCAGGCGGCGCCCTTTGATGCGCAGGTCAAAACGCAATAAATTATTTAAGCGAAAAAGAGCGGATCGTGAAAATGGCCGCTCTTTTTTCCGAAAAACCATTGCGTTTCTATAGGGAATCCATTATAATAATAAAAGTTATCCAAAGTTTCGGGTCTGTGGTTGCAAGTCGATGCCAGTCGCAGGCAAAACGATCCACGTAAGCGGGGAAAAGCCCCGTGAGCATGGTGCGGCTTAGAGGTAAGCCCAGCCGGGGTATATGCCCCGAGAGGAGCAGTAGTGGGGGGCATATGCCTAGGAGCGAACCTTCCAGCTGGCGGGTGTGGGGTCAAAGACCAGGTCAGCCGAAATTTGGCATAACAAAAATAATTTTACAAGGGGATAACAGACACATGTTCCAGGACAAGACATTGGTATGCAAGGATTGCGGCGCAGAATTCGTTTTCACCGCAGGCGAACAGGAATTCTATGCTGAGAAAGGCTTCCAGAACGAGCCCATCCGTTGCAAAGCGTGCCGGAACGCCCGCAAGAGCCAGCGCTCAAATGACCGCGAAATGTATGATGCGGTTTGCGCACAGTGCGGCGCGCCCACCAAGATCCCGTTCGTTCCCAAGAACGACAGGCCCATTTACTGCAGCGCCTGCTTCCAGAGCCGCAGAGGCTAAAGGCAAACGCGCTTGCAACAGGGCATAGCGCCCCCCGTGCTTGGGGCTAATCCCCTTTGTTCCGCGTGAAGCGGCAAAACGGTATTAGAACAGGCAGAAAGCTCCGGTATACCGGAGCTTTTTTTGTATTGCAGCCTAGCCATAATAGCTGATGAAGAAAGATATCATGGATTGCGCCTTGCGCTTGCTTGGTATATGGAGAGTGAAAATGCAAAGCTCTGTGCTTACCTTAAAAATCATTCAACGTTTTGAGATGGTTTGGGCTCCAACGTTTTGGCGGGAACTTTTTGGGGAATGCATGCGTTTTACTCATTAAAGAAATATTTAGGATGGGAGGCGAGCAGTATGAAAAAGTCCATTGCAATCGGTTTGACGCTGCTGTTCATCGTGTCCATGGCCGGTTGCTCGCTATACGGCGTTGCATCCGATTATCCTGCTGCGATTATGGTGGGGGATACGGTATATTATCTGACTTCTCAAGCAATGCCTGCGGAAATTGACAAGAGTGCTGTCATTGGCTATACAGAGTCCTACACGGATGCATTCCCGAAAGAAAACAATGCAACCAATTTTAACCGGGAATTAAATATGCCAATTGCAAAGGTGGAAAACGGAGTTGCGGTACTTTACGAAAACGAATGGCGTTTTTGCACGCCGGAGAGCAGTGCTTATGAGGATGCTTCCGCCAAAACGGGCAATACTTCCGTCTTAAAGGAACCACCGCAATTGACCATTCTGTATGCTGATGAGGGGATAACGGCATTAAGAGGCACTTACTCTTGGACATACCAGGACGAGGACAAAACGTTCATGGGCATAGAATCCGATAGCCTGCACCCTTTGCAGTCAAAAGAATATATGCCATCTTTACACCTAACGCGAAGCACGCTTTCACATATCGAGCCTTTTAGCGATTACCTGCAATTTGAAACTGTACCCAATCAACTGACTGTCTGCTGCTGGAGCGTGGAGCAATGGGATCATATCGATGCAGAGAGCGAAGCTGTAGCAGTTTCCAAATACGATGGGGAAGCAGATCAACCCGTGTTTCAAATTCCTTTAAAGGAAGGCAGCTTTATTTATGAAGTTGTTGCAACCTGGGAAAATGCAGAAGCATATGGCGGCACGGCGCATTACAGCTTTTATACCGAGCCCGGCACAATTGACGCTTCTGTGAAAGAATAAAGAGCGGTCCAGTTTAAACGGCAGCCTTCTGTTCAGACGGCTGCCCTTGCGTTTACCGGGTTGGCTATGTGGCCCTTTGCAAGCAAAATACATTGCATTTCTCACCAAGGCTTGCTAAGATAAAGCCATGCTATACCATTACAGGAAAGGGGCGTTTTGCGTGAATCAAAGCACGAAAGGTATCCCCAAAAAAGGGCTGCCGGAAGGGTTCCTATACGTGGATGAGGTAATTGAGGATTGCATCGTCGATGCAAAATATGCGGGCACGGACAACTTTATGGGCCGTCCTGCGGAAGGTTACACGGTGCCGCTTGTTGTGGTAACCAAAGAAGCGGCGGAGCGGCTGGTAAAGGTAGCAGCTATCTTTCGGGAAAAAGGATATTTAATGAAGTTTTATGATTCCTATCGTCCGCAGCGCGCTGTGGATGACTTTGTGCGCTGGGGGTTGGATGTGGAGGATGACCGCCGCAAACCCATCCATTACCCAAACGTAGAGAAAGCGCAGATTTTCGAGCTTGGCTATATTGCGCGCCGTTCCGGCCATACGCGCGGCTGTGCGGTGGATTTGACGCTCGTGGATCGGACGACCATGCAGGAGCTCGACATGGGAAGCATATTTGATTTCATGGATGCACGCTCCAACCATGGCGCAAAGGGCCTAACCCCTCTGCAGGAAGCAAACCGCGCCCTGCTTTGCGACGTTATGTGCGCCAATGGCTTCCGCAGGTATGATGGGGAATGGTGGCATTATTCCGTAACGCCGGATCCGCACCCGGACACCTATTTCGATTTTCCAATCGCATAGCGCTTTTTAACCCGCTATATGCTGCGTAAATAGGAATTTTTCTAAGCTGACGTAGCGCAATCATATTCACCTGGCTTGCGCATATGCATAAACCAAAAGAGAGGTGTGCTTATGCGAAGCGTAAAGGCGGGCGAACGCGCCCCGAACATGTTGATTGAAATCCTAAAAGGCGGGCTGCTCGCGTCCGTCATCAGCATAGTGCTGATCGTGCTGTATGCGCTTGCGCTCTGGAAGGAGATTCTGCCTGCAAGCAGCATGCCCATTGCAAATGCGGTCATCAAAGTGCTTTCCGCAGCAGCGGCAGCGCTTCTTGCGGTGCGGCGTTGTGCAAAACGGCGGTGGCTTTACGGTGGCGCAGCTGGCTTGTTTTATGCAGCGCTTGCATTTATGGTGTTCTCTATTCTTGCGGATACGTTTATCGTTTCGGTGGCGCTGCTTTCTGATCTTGGCATGGGCCTCCTTGCAGGTATGCTGACCGCGATGGCTGCACAGGTGTTTGGAAAATAAACGGGGTTGTCGGATGCGTGTGATTTGTGTATAATAACAAAAGTGAAATTACTCTAAACGTATGGAGGATAGATTCCAATGAAACACATTAAGACCATTCAGCAGCCCTGCATCAATGCTTCTGCGCATACCGGCTGCGGCGAGTGCCAGGCTTCCTGCCAGTCGGCCTGCAAAACTTCCTGCACGGTTGCAAACCAGAAGTGCCAGAAGGAGAACAAATAAGGCGTTCCTTTTGTTTGGCTGTAAGCATGTGAGGTTGCCCGGAAACGGAATGGCTATGGGCAGGAGAGCCTGCCTGGCCTTCCGCGGTTCGGACGGCCTCTTTGTGTTGTTTAGGAGGAAAACTTGATTCACGCATTTCAATTTCAGCAATATTATCTGGCGCTTGATGTAGAGAGCGGCGCCGTGCATAGCATGGACAAGCAGGCATACGACGTAGTGCGGGCTATGGAAGAAGGCCGCCCACTGGAGAACTTGCCTTATCCGGCCAATGCGGTACAAGAGATTGTGGCCGAGCTGAATGCGCTGCATGAGGCGGGTGCATTTGAAGCAGAGGAGCTTACGCCGCCAGAAGGTGCGGCGGGGCAGGTTGTGAAATCCATGTGCATGCACATGGCCCATGATTGTAACCTGCGCTGCAAATACTGTTTTGCGGATACAGGCGAGTTCCATGGTGCGCGCATGCTCATGCCGGAAGAAACGGCATATGCGGCGCTTGATTTCCTTATTGCGCATTCCGGTAAGCGCCATAACCTTGAGGTGGATCTTTTTGGTGGCGAACCGCTCCTAAATTGGGATGTGGTGAAAAAAACGGTGGCCTATGGCCGTGCGCTCGAAAAGAAGCACGATAAGTGTATTCACTTTACCATCACCACCAATTGCGTTGCGCTGGATGAGGAAAAAATCGATTTTATCAACCGCGAAATGCACAATGTCGTCTTGAGCCTGGATGGCCGGCGTGAAATCCATGACGCGCTGCGCCCAACTGCAAACGGGAAGGGCTCCTTTGATATCATCGCGCCCAAAGCGCAGGAGCTCGTGCGCCGCAGGGGCGAAAAGGAACATTACGTGCGGGGCACATTTACCAACCGCAACCTTGACTTCCTAAACGATGTAAAAGCACTGCGGGAAATGGGATTTGAGCAGATTTCCCTTGAACCTGTTGTCTTGCCGGAGGAGAGCCCCTATGCGATTCGGCCGGAGCATGTGCAGCAGGTGCTTGCGGAATACGATAAGCTCGCAGGCTTTCTGCTTTCCGAACGCAAGGCGGGGCGCTGGTTTAATTTCTTCCATTTTATGGTAGACCTTTCCGGCGGCCCATGCTTGAAAAAGCGCGTTTCCGGCTGCGGAGCAGGGGCGGAATATGTGGCGGTAGCGCCCGATGGGGATATTTTCCCCTGCCATCAATTCGTTGGGGAAGCCCAATGGAAGATGGGAAACGTCCAAACGGGTGAGTTTAATGCCGGGATGCAACAGGAGTTCCTTTCCTGCAACATTCTCACAAAGCCCGAGTGCCATGCCTGCTGGGCAAAGTATTTTTGCAGTGGCGGATGTGCGGCGAACGCTTGGAAATACAATGGCGACATTCGCAAACCCTATGAGATTACCTGCACGTTCGAAAAGAAGCGCACGGAGTGCGCCATCGGCATTTTTGCCGCAGAACGGGAAGGCTGAGCATGCTGCGCTTTCTTCCGCTTTCGCAAAGCGATCAAAGTGAAGTACCCCAGCAAAGGGAAAAGGCAGCGCAACTTGCGCGCGCACTCGGCATTGCGCCGCGCATTGCTCGGCTCCTAATCGCGCGCGGGGTTGCAGATGCTGCAGAGGCGGAAGCCTTTTTGCATCCTAACGCCGATATGCTTTGCGATCCGTTTGCCTTTCAAGATATGGGGAAAGCGGTTGCCCGCATCGCGCGCGCCATCCAGGAGCGGGAGCGGCTGCCGGTGAAGATCATC